>JAANMX010000799.1_pt1 | contig 39481 bp, 28 predicted proteins | sample 7279681 | NCBI WGS metagenome assembly JAANMX01 (sample SAMN14094542, study PRJNA606508) | bioreactor metagenome | isolation source: A lab-scale SPAN reactor treating ammonium-rich wastewater day 351 | place: Ireland: Galway | collected 2018-01-01 | reverse complement strand
TTACCGTCGTGTTGCCGCCGCTGGCCGCCAACGGGCCGAGGTTATCCCAGCCGATTGTGCCACCCCCCGCCGAGGTCTCTGTAGGTGAGGCCGAGACAAATTGCAGACAACTGGCCGGATAGCTGTCGCTCAGGGGCAGGTTGGTGATTTGGGTGTCGCCGCTGTTGGTCACCAGAATATCGAAGGTGACTGTCTCGTTCAGGTTGGCCGTGGCTCCACTGGTGCGGGTTTTCAGGACGGTCACACCCGGAGCGGTGATGGTGACGTTGGCGCTGCTGTTCTGGGGACCGACCGCCGCACCGTTCTGGTCGATGGCCGTGGCGCTGACGCTGTTGCTGGCCGGGGTCGCCGAAGCCGTGGCCCGGAAGAAGAGGCTGATGCTGCGCTGGCTGCCCGATGCCAGATCGGTCAGATTCCAGACAAGCGTGGGGGTGGTGATGCTGCTGGGCGTCACCGATGCGCTGACGTAGGCCAGGCTGCCCGAAGGGAAGGTGTCGGTGACGCTATACGTCGCAAGGGTTGTGTCGCCGGGATTGCTGATTTGCAGGCGGAACTCCACCAGATCGCCGATGAGGGCTGTGCCATCGCTGGGGTCGATGCGTGTTTTGCTGATGCTGATGGCCGGGTTGGTGGCGATGATCAGGGCGTCGTCGTGGCTGCTATCGCTGGGGTCGTCCGGATCTGTGTAGTCGGCGTCCAGATTGTCGCCGGGGCTGAAGGGGTCGCTGGACGGGTCGCCAAAGCAGTAGCCAAAGACGCCTGTATCCGGCCCGGTCTCGGTGAAGAGATAGGATGCGCTGGCTCCGCCCTCCACGCCGACAGTCGCGTTGATTGTTTCGACACTGCCGGGCAGGCTGTTCTGGTCGGCGTCGGCCACCTGGACACAGACCTCCTGGGCCGGGTCATAGCTGCTGACCAGTTGGCCGCTGCTGTCGATGAATTCGATGACGCCCGGCGTGCCCAAGTCCTGGAAGGAGAGGGCCAGGGGTGTGCTGCGGCTGTCGCTGATGCCTTCGTAGCCCTCATAGGCGGTCAGGGTGAGGTTGTAGTTGCCCGGTGTGCCGGGTGTGCTCCAGGGGTATTCGTAGGTTTTGCTGCCGCTGGTGGAGGCCACCACAAAGGTATCGGTCAGGATGACGGTTGTGCCGCTCAGGTTGAGGGTGGCGCTGATGATATCAGCCGCGCCGAAGGGGTCGCTGACGGTGGCGCGCACGTAGACGGTCTGACCGTTGAAGCCGCCGTTGATGCTGCTGCCGCCGGGGTAGGCAGCGTCGTAGACGGCCAGGGAATCCACAGCAATAACGGTCGTCGTGGGCAGTTCAACCCGGGAGGGATAGGTCGCACTGTCGTACAGGATTTGGAAGGGGTAGGTGATTCCGGTGGTCACGCCCAGACTGACGGCTTGCCCACTCCCTACAGCCGTGCTACCACCCAGCGCGGCATTCCAAGTCAGCTCGTAAAAGGCGGGATCGAAGACCGGTTTGATGGGGACTGCCACAATCGATGTGCCGTCGTTGCTGATGGTCCAGCTCAGTGTGACGGAAGCTGGCCCGCCGGGTTTGGTAGAGGCAGCGCCGGCGATTCCATCCGAGGCAGATACACCGGAAATCTCATTCCATCTTGTAACTTGCCCCCCGGTTGTAGAGGGGGTGATCAACCGGGCATCGTCCAGGGCGATGACTGCAAAGACCAGATCGCCTGTAGCGGATGGGACAGCGATGTTGGACGGTGAGGTCCCGTCGTTGGATGTGGCAACGCTGCCCAAGGGGGTGCTTTGGTTTACTCCTGTAAAGGTGGAAACCCCAACCACAAAGGCATCGCTGGAGCCTGCCCCTGTAACGGCTATCTGCACACTTGCCGTACCGCTGAGTGGGTTGACCAACTGCCACAACTGGGCGTGGGCTTCGCCAGAGACCGCTGCCTCGCCCACAAAAGTCAAGGCTTGCGCGCCATAGGTAATGCCCGTCACATCCGCATCTCCAGAATCGTCCTGCTCAATCGAGATACCGACGAGCATCAAACGGTTGCTCCCAGAGCCGGTAGTGTGGTTGACGGAAATTGACGAGATTGCTCCGGTCGCAGTTTTGGTTGCAGTGGCGTCGTGGGTAATCGTGGAAGTGCCACCGCCGCTAAGAAAGGTGGCGACAGGGCTGTTCAAAGTGGCAAATGTGGAGCCATTGGATGTCAACGTAGCGGTGATGGTCGGGTTGGCCGCCAGTGTGCCGGTTACGCTGACATACGTAGTCGCAGTAATCAACCCGCCCACGGGCATCGCAAAATTGCTCGCCATTGGCAAGGTTTGGGTAAAGGATGTGGACGTACCCGATGTGGAGAGGATGGAACTGAGGGCAGTGGAACTGTCCCCGGTCGCCACCGGGTCGATGCGGTCCAGCTCCTGATCCGGGCTGCCGCTGCCATCCGCGCTCAGATAGAGCACTTTCGTCTGGCTGGGCGTGGCAATCGTTGGGGGCGTTGGGTCTGTGCAGCTATCCCCGTAGAGGGGGTCCGTATAGCTGGCGCTGAGGCTCTGGCCAGCCAGGGCGTAGAGCGTGCCATCCTCCACATCCTGCCCGCCGGTGGTGGACGAAGGCAGGCTACCCTCGAAGATGCCGCTGCTGCCGGTGGTTTCGGTCAGGGTAACGATCTCCCGATCACTCGTGCTGGGATTGCGCACTGTCACTGCGACCGTATCCTGGCCGCCGGTGGTGTTCTTGTCGCCATCGGTCAGACGCAGAGAGATGGTCCCGTTTACCAGATAGAAGGCGGCGGAGCTGCCAGCCAGCCCGGTCACAAAGTCGATAGAGCAGGCGGTCAGGCTGCCCTGATCCACAGAAGTATCGACTGTCACCCGCAGATCGAAGAGGCTGGAGGTAGCCACCGCTGTATTCGAGACGCTGCCTGTGTTGCCTACTGTGGCGTGATAGGCAAAGACCACCACCTGCTCCAACTCTAAAACGGCAACAGTCAGGCCGCCTTCGTCGAGTACAAAGCGGGTTGCGCCTGTCAAATCATCGGTTTGGGCCACGCCGTCGATGGTTGTCGAGTTGTCCACATAGAATAGATTGGCGGACAGGCTGTCGCTGACCACCACATTGGCGGCCGGTACGACACTCGTGTTTTTCAGGGTAATGGTATAGGCCACCGTATCCACAAAGGGGTCTACATTGCCATCCGAGTCAGCATCGATAATCAGCGCAAACTCTTTCAGAAGTTGCACCCGGGGGAAGGGCAGCACCGTCGTACCCATATCCAGAAAAGGATTGCCCGGCCCCGCCACTGCCGGGTCCTGTCCCCACGCCCCAGTGAGCAGTGTTCCGTCCGCGGTGAAGAGACGCATTCCCGTCTGGTCTTTGTCGCCCGTTGGGTCGTAGACCGTTTTGGATTGGAGCGCGGCGAGGGGGAAACTGGTATCGTAGCACTCGCCGTCGATGGTATTGGAGCAGGTGGCGCTGCTGCCATCGTAGTCCACATAGACCGTCGTGGCTTTGGACGCCATTACCCAAATCGGATTGCCATTCTGGGTGCCATCACTGCTGCCCGGCCCCCAACCCACCACAACGACGGGTGTCAGATTTCGTTCGGGCACAAGGCTGTAGCCCCAGTCGTGGGTCTGGTTGCCTGTGCCGCTCTGGTCGCTGTCCACTGTGCCGATGGCAAAGAAGGACGCGCCGCTGGTCGTGTAGAGATGCGCGCCGGAGTTGCTGGGCATTTGCACCCGCACAGCGCTGTTGGCCCCCACGGCCACAGAGCTGGAACCGCTTAAGGTGTCTACCGTCACAGCAATCGATGCGCTGTTGTCCGGGTTATAAATCCAGACATCTGCCGGGTCCGATGTGTCGGTTGTGCCCACCGGGGCAAAATAGCTGGCGCTCCACTGGGCATCGGGGACAAGGGTAAACCAGCGGGATTCGTAGCTCGAATTCACATCGCCGGTGATGAGATGGGCCTGCACGGGTTTGTCGCAGACCAGCAAATCCCCGGCGTTGACCCCCCCGGCCTTGTGATAGTTCTGCCCGGCATTCAGACTGAAGGGGCTGCCGTTATAGGTGCAGGAGGTGTTATCGCTTCCCGCCATCACAAAGAGCGCCGTGTATTGAAACATCTCATTCGAGGAGAGATTCTGGCCTACGGGCATTTCATAGGCCGTCCCATATTTGGCGACGGAGAGCACCTCCACCGCGCCGGCCAGCACCGTGCCCGGCGCCACCGCCCACTCGGCCCGGCTGACCGAAACCGCCTGGGTGGTGCCCACTTTGTCCTGTCCGTCGTAGAGAATTGTGCCGCTGTTGCGGGGCAGGCTGACGGTATTGCGCAGAGCAATTACATTGCCAGAGTTGATGATGTCCCCCGCGCAGGCCGTGCCACAGACAGAGGTCGAGGCGGCGTTGCCATTGGAGGTATTGCCGTCCCCCCAAATTTGTGTGGTGGATTGGGTCGGGTTGGTAATGTCCAGTTCGTAGCCATCTTCCCAGTGGTCGTAATAGACAACGCTTCCGTTGCTGGTCGCCACAATCGAAATCACACTCTCCATTACAGTGCCAACCCGGCTCTGGTTGTCAATGCTGTTGAGGGCTGTGCGGGTCTGCTGTTCGGGCAGAGGGATGAAGAATGTCTGCACCGTCGGAAGGTTGGCCGCGCCGATCACATTTGCGCCCAGGGATACCAGCCACAACAGGACGAGTAGGGGAATGATCCGGTGAAGAGAAATTCGTGGTATTCGGGATAGCTTTAGGAGTTTCATTGCAACCTTCCACTGAAGATATACACCGGCGAAAAATAGATTTGTTAAGGGTAACTGCTCACCCCCACCCAACCTCCCCCACTGTGGGGGAGGAGTCGATCCAGTTCCCTCCCTGGAATGGGGAGGGGTAGGGTGGGGTGGCTCAACAGTTACCCTGAATGACACCTGTGGAATAGCGTATGTAATTGTGGTCTATGGAATCACAGCAACGAGGGCAAGGGCTATTTCTGGTTTTGCCTTTCTGGGTAACCCGAATAGACTCAGAGATGTTCCGCTTTTGTCAATGATATATATGACCCGTTTCAGTTTATATGACGACGCGGAACAAGAAAATAGTACAATTTTCTTGTCGGGGTTCTTTCGGTATTGCAGATCATTCCCTACCCACAAAAACCGCCACTACTGTCTGGCGTAGTGGCGGTTTGCTCAAAGTTTGTTATTGTCGTTTGCGGTTTTTACCCGCTGTATTGTTCCCGGATATTCGGAATCAGATACTCCCCAAACGCCTTCTCCACGTCGTGCTGGGGCGACCAGCCCCAGTCCCGCCGGGCCGCGGAGTCGTCTAAATCCGCGGGCCAGGAGTCCACAATCGCCTGGCGTTTCAGGTCCGGCGCAAAGCTGATTTGGGCATCGGGGAAAGCGGCCAGCACCCGGTCGCGGATTTCTCCCGCGCTCAGGCTGAAACTGGTGACGTTATAGACCCGGCGGGTGAGCTTCCCGGCCGGCGCGGCGGCCAGGAGCAGCAGAGAACGTACCGCGTCGGGCATTGTCATAAAGGGGATGCGGGCGTCCTCCCGCACAAAGCAGGCGTAGGGTTCGCCTTTGGCCGCGGCGTGGAGCATCTCTGGCCCGAAGTCGCTGGTGCCGCCGCTGGGCAGGGTAAAGGCGCTGATCAGCCCCGGAAAGCGCACACAGCGGAAGTCGATATACACGGGCGCTTCGGCGGCCAACTGGCGGAAGTGCTTGCTGTAATAGTTGCCCAGCATCTCCCCGTAGATTTTGTTACAGCCGTACATCGTCCTGGGCTGGTTCCACTCGAACTCCCGCACCCGGTTGTACAACCCTTTGCTCTCCAGATCGGGCATCCCGTAGATGGCGATGGAACTGGGGAAGACGAACTGGATGGGCTGGTTGCGCCACTGGCTCTGCTCCGCGGCCAGTTTGAGCAGGGTCAGCATCCCCTCCACATTGACCTGATGGGCCATCTCCGGGCTGAATTCGGCCCGGGTGCTGAGCAGCGCGGCCAGGTGGTAGATTGTGTCGATCTCGTATTCGCTGACCAGCCGGGCCAGCAGATTCGTGTCCAGCATATCCCCCTGGACGTGGGTGGTCAGGCTGGCGATGTCCGGCGGCAGGGCCTTCAGGTCGAGGGTCAGCAGCCGGTTGTTGCCGTCCCCGGCCAGGTGGCGGATGAGGGCGTGGCCCACTTCGCCGCTGGCCCCGGTGATGAAAATAGCGTGTTTGCGCATGGGGAGGGGGGACTCGCTTTCTCGGAAAGGTGTGAATGAGTGGGTAAAAGAAGAGATGATGAGATGATGGGATGATGGCGTGCGATCCATCATCCCATCATCCCACCATCCCCAGTTCCCGCCCAATCTTCTCAAATGCGGCCAATCCCACTTCCAAATCTTCTTGGCTATGCGCCGCGCTGTTCATTACCCGGATACGGGCTTTGCCGGTGGGGACGGTGGGGAAACCGATTGCCATGGCAAAGACGCCGGCGGCAAAGAGGCGGCGGCTGAACTCCTGGGCCAGGGGTGCTTCGCCCAGCATCACCGGCACAATCGGTGTACGGCTCAGGCCCGTGTCAAAGCCCATTTTCTGCAACTCAGATTTGAGCAGGGCGGCGTTGCTCCACAGCCGCTCCACCCGCTCGCTGGATTCCTGGAGCATTACCGTGGCTTCGATGCAGGCGGCCACATCCGGCGCGGTCATCGCGCTGGAAAAGAGGAAGGGTCGCCCCCGCTGGCGCAGCCACTCCACAATCGAGCGGCGGCCTGCCACCATTCCGCCCACCGCGCCAAAGGCTTTGCTCATCGTGCCCACCTCCACATCCACCCGCCCGTGCAGGTGAAAGTGATCCACAATCCCCCGCCCGCCTTCGCCCAACACCCCCTCGCCGTGGGCGTCGTCCACCATCGACAGACAGCCCGTCGCCTCGGCCACGGCCACAATCTCGTCCAGGGGCGCGATGTCACCGTCCATACTGAAGACGCCGTCGGTGACAATCAACCGGCGGCCCGTCGTGGGGTTGGCGGCAATTTTGGCGCGCAGATCGGCTATGTCGTTGTGGGCGTAGCGGATCACCTGCGCCCGGCTTAGCCTACAGGCATCGATGATACTGGCGTGGTTCAGTTCGTCGGAAAAGATGAGATCGTCTTTGCCCACTAAGGCTGGGATCGTCGCCAGATTGGCCGTGAAGCCGCTCTGAAAGGTGATGCAGGCTTCGGCCTTTTTGAAGGCGGCCAGCTTCTCTTCCAGTTCGATGTGCAGGCTGGTAGTGCCGGCAATCGTGCGCACCGCGCCGGGGCCGATGCCGAAGCGGTCGATGGCCGCTTTGGCCGCTTCCCGCAGCCGGGGGTGGTTTGCCAGCCCCAAATAGTTGTTGGCGCAGAAGTTGAGTTTGCGTTGGCCGTCGATGACGACCCACGCATCCATCGGGGATCCAATCGTGCGGATGGTGTTGTAGAGACCGGCCTCTTTCAGCCGATCCAATTCTTCGTCGAGCCAGGCGACGCCGTTGTCGGGCATGGGAAATGCTCCTTTGCTTTCAAAATGGCGACACACCAGAGGAGTGAAACGTGAAACGTGAGATCACACGACCCGGTCTCACGTTTCACGCCTTACGTTTCCTTTAGATCATTGGCTTCTTGCGCTTGACGATCTGAATGGGCACCTGCCAGGGGTCGCGCAGGAAGAGAAGCTGATCGCCGGCGGGGGTGGTGGTAATCTGGTCCACGACCGTCGCGCCGGCGGCCACCAGCGCGTCCCGGGTCGCTTCCATATCGTCTACGGAAAAGGCGAAATGCAGGTTGAAGGGGTTGATGGCGCTGTAGTCCGGGGGGGCGATGTCTGTGCGGGTGTAGAGTTCAAGCATACTGCCCGCACTGTCGGCGATGAATGTCATATAGGGCGCGGCTTGCCCGGCGATGACGATGCGCATTTCCAGATTGTCCACGTACCACTGGGCCGCGGCCTTGACATCGGGTACGTTGATAGCGACGTGTTCGAGTTTCATTGATGGGGTCTCCTTGTGGGGGGATGGGTGTGTGATGATGGGCGGTTTGGATTCCATTGCTGGAAAGTCCGGTTGGGTGTAGAATACTATCTATTGTAACAAGTTTGCTGGTTGGGGGAAAGTGAGCGATTCGATGGAAAACGCAACTTACACTGGTGTCATCCGGGATGGGCAGATTCGGCTTGATGCGGGCGTGCGTCTGCCCGAAGGCAGTCGTGTGACTGTGATTGGGCCAACGGCTCTGGATGAGCGCAGCGCTCGGCGCAAGGCCAACCGCTGGCTGGTCGAGAATGTGGGAAATCTTGTAATGGCCGACCAGCCGGCTCTACTGCTCCGCAGGGGACACATTCTCTGGCGCTTTGATGCGCTGGTCACGGCCCCCAATCGAAAACCACGCGGGCCGATTGGTCAAATCGACATCGACGCCACCACTGGTGCAACACTCCCTACATCCACCAGCGCCGAGGAGATGATTCGTCGTGGAGAATCTCTTGAGAGTGCCGTTTTACCCGCAGCAAGGTGACGGGAACTGCCTGCCTGCCTGCGCACAGATGGTGCTTGCGTATTACGGAATCGTGAGATCCCAGGGGCGATTAGCCGCACAGCTATCCGTGCGCCCCAACATCGGAACGCCTGCATCTACAATTCAACGAATCCAAAGTCGAACAATTTCTGTAGAATATGGCTCTGCCACACTGCCAAAGTTAAAAACCTCTACCCAAAATGGCTTGCCGATCATCGCATTTATCCAGGCGGCTGAACTACCCCGTTGGCGCGGCCAATACTTTCAACATGCGGTGGTGATTGTCGGGATAAAAGCTGACGCTATCTACCTTTTGGATCCAGCAGGCGAGGCACCCCCTGAAGCGGTTTCGGAAGGTGATTTTATGCTGGCCTGGGCTGAAATGGAAAATCTTTGTGCGATTATTCGGCGTAACTGATTTCATCCTCTGGCTAATTCCATTCTGCTCGACCGTTCCGATACCCCAAATTCATACCCACAATCCCACGGAGAAACTTCCATGCGCTACAGTATCATCTCCTACAGCTTCCGTCGCAGCTTCGAGAACGGCTCGATGGACATTTTCGACTACATCAATTTCTGTAAAGAGCACGGCTTCACCCAACTGGACCCGTGGATGAAGCATCTGGAACCGGGGCTAAGCGACCGGGCCTGGCTGGCATCTGTCAAAGCCGCGGGTGCTGCGGCCGGTCTGCCCTTCGGCTGTGTGGCGGTGGATGGCGGCCATATCTACGAGCCGACCGCGGAGGGGCGGGCCAAGACCCGCGCTGCTGCGTCCGCCTGGCTGGACGTGGCCGAGTTTCTGGGCGCGTCCCAGGTGCGCATCGACACCGGCGGGCGGGTCGATGTGATGGACGACGAGATGCTGGGGATTGTCGTAGACGGCTACAACGAACTGATCCCCCGGGCCCGGGCCAAAGGACTGGAAGTAATCGTCGAAAATCACTGGGGGCCAACGAAGCACCCGGAGAATGTGGTCAAAGTATTGGAGGCGGTAGATGGTCTCGGTCTGCTCTTTGACACCAACAACTGGGCCGAGGGCAAACAGGAGTTGGGCTGGGAACTCTGCGCCAAATACGCCAGCCTGCTCCACATCAAAACCTTTGCCTTTGACGAGCAGGGCAACGACCCGTCGGTCAACCTCTCCAAAGCCTTCCGCCTGCTCAAAGAGAGCGGCTACAGCGGCGCCTGGGGCATCGAAAGCGTCCCCCACGACGGCGACGAGCGGGGCGCGGCGGTGAAGACCCTGGCGCTGATCAAACGGGAATTGAATGTGTAAACAGATGATGGGATGCTGGCGGTATATTTCTCATCATCCCATCATCCCATCATCCACCTTAACCTATTAACTATCCCATATCGAAAGGTTTTACCCCTATGACAAACTCCTCCAAAACCCGCGTCGGCGTCATCGGCGTGGGGCAGATTGGCAAGAGCCACCTGAACAACTACAGCAAAATGGAGCACGTAGAAGTTGTGGCCGTGGCCGATGTGGCCGAGGCCGAGGCCAACCGGGTGGCGGCGCTGCACGGCATTCCCAATGTCTACACCGACTTCCGCAAACTGCTGGGACGGGATGACATTCAGGCCGTGGATGTCTGTCTGCACAACAATTTCCACCGCCCGATGACTGTGGCCGGGCTGGAAGCGGGCAAGCACGTCTTCTGTGAGAAGCCGATGGCCGGGGCCTACGCCGATGCTGAAGCGATGCTGGAAGCATCCAAACGCACAGGCCAGATGCTCAGCATCCAGAACGCGGAATACTTCGCCAACCACACCAAAGCCGCCAAAGCCCTTATCGACGCCGGCCAGTTGGGACAGCTCTATCACGCCCGTTCCGTCGGCCACCGCCGCCGGGGACGCCCTTATGTGGACGGCTATGGCTCCCCCGCCTTCGTACAGAAACAGACGGCCACCGGCGGCGCGCTCTACGATATGGGCGTCTATCACATCTCCACAATGCTCTATCTGCTGGGCAACCCGGATGTCCTGCGCATCTCCGGCAAGACCTATCAGGAGATGCCAATGGATGCCCGCCGTCGGGAGAAGAGCGGCTACAGCGTGGAGGAGTTGGGGCTGGGCTTCGTGCGTCTGGCCGACAATATGACTTTGGATATTATCGAAGCCTGGGCCATCCATCTGGACGAACTGAGCGGCTCGGTCGTCGTGGGCAGCGAAGGCGGCGTGCGTCTGACCCCCTTTGGCTTCTTCCGCAGCGTGGGCGATCTGGACCTGGACAGCACGGCCAATCTGGACCGCTTCTCCTACCGGCTGCACAATGTCCAGGAGCAGGGCGATGTCTACGACAGCCCCCAGCACCACTGGATCGCGGCGGTGGAAGGCCGGGTGGAACTCCTGCCCACCGCGGAGATTGCGCTCAATTGTATGCTGATCTCCGAGGGCATCTACCGTTCCAGCGAGCTGGGCCGAGAGGTGACAGCCGAGGAAGTGCGGGAGATGTCCAAGTCTACGGCGGTGAAGGTGTAGAAAAGTGAGGAGTGATGCGTGAAACGTGAGATAGGCCGAACGCTCTCACGTTTCACGTTTCATTTTGTGTGGATTCGCGGTCGGCGTTCTGGACCTCCCAGCCCTTGCAGGCCAGGTGGACGATTCGGGGAATTGGGCGGCTGCCGGTACGGTAATGGGCAATCATCCGCCGGGAAAGGCCCAGCGCTTCGGCGGCGGTGGTCAATGACAATTGATGGTTTCTCATCCAAGCGTCAAACTGACGTGGAGATATCTCCCCCGCCTGTTCTTTGCCGCGCTCGTAAAGTCGATCTGCGCCCAGATCGATCTCCTCGTTCCAGACCAGACTGTGACCCCATTCCCCCACTTGCACGCGCGCGAAGAAACTCGGATCGCGCAAGGGAGCTAAAGCCTGTAAACGATTGATCGGCTCAGAAAGATCGACATCATATGACTCTCCTGTACTCCAAGCGATGCGGAGCCGGAGGGGAGCAATCATTTCTACGCCCTCAATGCGTGGCGGTTTCATCATTTTGTCAGTTCCTCCCACTTTCTTTGCAGCAAATCACGATTTTCCGCAGCCCATTCCAACGGCTCACGCAAGCGCCGCAACGGGCGGACTGTGCCAGCGATGACTGCCAAAGTACTGATTTCGACAGAGCAACGCACGCCATTGGAGAACTCCACATGAAAATGTGCCGGTGGATGCTCATCGGCGTACATTTTGATAGCACAGTTTCCAAATCGTTTGATAACAGGCATACAGTTATTGTAGTGTACTGGTTTCACCAGGCCAAATGGCAAATGGGATAATTCAGCGACAAAAGAGACGATAAGCGAGGGTAAACTGATGGCAATACGCATTTGGAGTGCAATCAAAACCAAAAAGTTCACCGCTGAACAGATTCAGCAAATCGATGTTTCGGTGGAGCAAGCACTTTGGGAGATGGATTCGAGGGTTATGCCGCCTTCATCCCTCACCTCTCCACCAATTCCCCAAACGCCGTCAACTCCTCACTGCCCCCCATCACCGCCACCCAGTCCCCGGCCTGGAAGCGGTAGCTTATCGGCGGGTTCGGGGTGAATGTGCCGCCCCGCATCACCCCCACCACCGACGCACCCGTACGGCTGCGGATGTGGCACTCGCCCAATGTACAGCCTACCAGCCCGCTCTGTGCCGGCAGGCTGAACCATTCCACAGCCAGTAGCCGGGCCACATTTTGCAGTTGGGAGAGGGATGTATACTCCGTGTGTGATTCGTAGAGGGGCGCATACAACTCCTGGCGCACCTGATCCGTGTAGAGATGGATTTCGCTGATGGGCAGGTTCAGATGCAACAGGGCCTGCCGGGTCATCTCCAGCCCGGCCTCAAATTCGGGCTGGACAATCTCATAGACGCCCTGCTGATGAAGAGTCTGCATCTGTTCCAGTCCCTCGGCCCGGGCCACGATGTGCAGGGGTGGATTGAGCAGGCGCACCGCGTCCACCACCAGTTGAGCGGTAAAGACCGAGGGCACCGTCACCAGCACCAGCCGGGCCTCGTCTACCTCTGCCGCTTCCAGCACAATCTGCTGGGTGGCGTCGCCGAAGATAACCGAATAGCCCGCTCTCTTGGCCTCCTCCACCCGGCGAAAATCCAATTCCACAATCACAAAAGCCAGCCCCATCCGCTGCAAAACCTGGGCCACATACTGCCCCACCCGTCCCCCGCCAGCGATGACCACATGGCCGTGCAGCCCCGCTTTGGGCAGGTTGACCGTCTGCACCGGTTCGGCAGGAAACCAGCGCAGACGCAGGCTATGCAGGGGTGCAGTAAAGCCGGAGAGCAGGGGTGTCAGCAGCATTGTCACAATGGCAACGGTCAGGGTCAGGGAGTAGAGATTGGCGTCGATGGAGTTGGTAGCAACGCCGACCCGGGCCAGCACAAAGGAGAACTCGCCCACCTGAAAGAGTCCCAGCCCCACGGCCAGCGGTACGATATTCCGATAGCCAAAGAGACGGCTGAGAAGGCCAAAAATCAATCCTTTGCCCAGAGTCACCACCAGCACCACCACCGCTACAACGACCAGATTGTTGAGCAAAAAAGCCGGGTCCAGCAGCATTCCCACGGAGACAAAAAAGAGCAGACCGAAGAGATCCCGCAGAGGGATGATGTCGCTGAGGGCCTGGTGGCCGTAGTCCGATTCGCTGAGAACCATCCCGGCCACAAACGCGCCCAGGGCAAAGGAGAGGCCGGAGAGATAGGTGGCGTAGCCCACGCCCAGGCCGATGGCGGTGATGGCGAGGAGGAATAGCTCCCGGGAGTTCCAGGCCGCGATGTGGCGCATCAGCCAGGGCAGGAGACGGGTGCCCACCAGCACCATCACCAGCAGAAAGAGCGCGGCCCGCGCGGCTGCCCAGCCCAGCAGAGGCAGGCCGGCTTCCGGGTCGTTCAACTGGGGCAGGATAATCATCAGGGGCACGACGGCCAAATCCTGGACGATCAGCATCCCAATCATCACCCGGCTGGAAAGCGTGCCCATCCGCCCCTGGTTGCTCAACGTTTTCAGCACAACCATTGTGCTGGAGAGAGCAATCAAGCCGCCCAGCCAGAGGGAATGCACCCAACTCATCCCCTGCCACTGGCCGATGGCATAGCCCAGGGCCATTGTCAGACCGATTTGGATGGGCGTGCCGATGAGCGCGACCCGGGCCACCGGGCGCAACTCCTTCAACGAAAATTCCAGCCCCAGGGCAAAGAGCAGCAGGGCCACGCCGATCTCGGCCAGCAATTCGATGTCGTGGACCTCCACAACCGTCACGCCGCCAGTGTAGGGGCCGACGATCACCCCGGCCAGAATGTAACCCAGAATCAGAGGCTGGCGCAGCCGTTGCGCGATGATCCCGCCGATCAGACCGGCTACGACGATAATGGCGATGTCAGCGGCAATGCCCATTTGGATTCCTTTGTTATACCTGGCTTTTGTCTAATATCAGATCCGGTGTTACCAACAACAGCGCCTCATCAGAACCCTTTCTTGCTATGACTGATGGCGTGAAACCAGAACGGGAAAAGTGGGCATAGTAAACGGTATGCCAATGGCCCTGGCTCAGCACGCTGTGCGCTTTACGTTCCAGATCAGCCAATAAATTGTCACCTACCGGTTTGCTCGTCCACTTGCATTCCCCCAAAAGAATGGCATCGTCACCGATAGCCACGACATCGATCTCCTCATTACGTCGCCACCAACTGCCGACGGTTTGGGGCGTAAAGCCCAGTCGCCCTTCCCGATACTCTTTCCAAACAAACTCACGACAGATGGACTCGAAGGCCAGCCCAACGAATTGTTCCAGTTCAGCTTCGATCTGGGCACATACCTGCTCCACTTCCCCCCGCTGCAGAAGCGAGCGATTGGGAAATATAAAGCGGAACCAGAAGCGAAAATAGTGGTCAAGAATACGGTAGATTCCCTGTCTGCTCTTGTGGGGTTGGCTCTCTGTAGCTGGAACTGCTCGCTCAATCAAACCCATTTCCTGCAGAGTATTGAGATAAAACGAGATCGAGGATGTGGGGATTCCCGCGCCCTGGGCGATCTCATTCAGACGCGTGCGCCCACCCGCAATCGCCTGCAATACAGAAAAATAGCGGCTGGGGTCTCGCAGTTCTTGAAGTAACAGAAAACGAGGCTCGTCGTGCAGAAAACGTCCCTGAGTCAGAATGTTTTCTGTGATATTTGTCAGCAAGCTCTGCTGGGCATCGAACTGTTGAATATAGGCGGGGATACCACCCAGAACTGCATAGGCGCGTACCAAATCTTCGAATGAATAGTTTGGCAAGAGGAGGGCTGCATTCCAAAAAGTGAGTGGATGAAGTTGCCATTGGCCGGTGCGCCGTCCATAGAGTGGCGCTCGATAGGCCAGGACGTGCTGCTCCATCAACCCCACATACGATCCGCACAGCACGAGCATCAGCCGGGTCTGTTGCAATTGGGTGTCCCAAAGACGTTGCAGTATGGAAGGAATCGCATTATTGGCATCAATCAAATACGTGAACTCATCAATGATTACCACAAGCCGTTCTGTGGCGGCTTGCGTGGCGAGAAATGCAAACGCCGCGTCCCAGGAAGCAAAAGGGCTGAGTGCTTCTGCCTGCCCGAAAACAAAGCCGCTAATCTGTCGAGTAAATTCAGCCAGGGAGGAAGCCTCCGTGCCCAAATCACTCACATAGAAGATATGGCGTTTACCCCGACAAAAGGCGCGCAACAACTCAGTTTTGCCTACACGCCGCCGTCCATACAAGACGAAAAGCTCCGCTCGACTCGAGGCGTAGCATTGCTCTAACAGATTCAGTTCGCGTTCTCGGTTGACAAACATAGAAGTTATCCTAGTCATAACTATAATAGTTGTGACTAGGATAATCTAAGGGGAACAAAAAATCAAGCGCGGATCAAAGGACATCCACCGGCCCGCTCAGGGCGTTGACCAACAGGCGCACGCTATTTTGCACGTCGTCGTAGTCCACCATCTGCACGGGGGTGTGGATGTAGCGGCTGGGGATGGAGAGCGCGCCGGCGGGCACACCGGCCCGGCTCAGTTGCATAGCCGCAGCGTCGGTGGAGCCAAATTCCAGCACTTCCAACTGATAGGGGATGTCGAAGGCTTCCGCCGCGTTGACCAGCCAGCGGCGCACGCCGGGGTGGGCGATCATCCGCCGGTCCAGCACCTTCACCGCAGGGCCTTTGCCCAGGGCCACGTCCATTGTATGCGCTTCGGGCATATCCCCGGTCAGCGTCACGTCCAGGGCCAGGGCTACATCCGGCTCCACGCCAAAGGCCGCCGTCCCCGCGCCGCGCAGACCGACTTCCTCCTGCACAGTAAAGACGGCATAGATGTCGTTGGGTGAGCTGATCAGTTCGGCGAGGGTCTGAATGAGAATGGCGCAGCCGATGCGGTTGTCCAGGCTGGGGGCCAGAATGCGCTTGCCCAGATCGGCAAATTCGCTGCGAAAGACGCCCACATCCCCCACACCCACCGGCGCATCCGCCGCGGAGGTGGCGCCCACATCGATAAACATTTTCGCCATCTCCGGCTTTTCCGAGGCCAGGGGTTTGCCGTCCATCCCAAAGGTGCCCTGGCTGCCGTTGGCAAAGAGCACCCGGCTGCCAAAAAGGGTATTGGGCAGAACACTCCCCACATTTGTAAAGCGCAGAAAGCCTTTGGCGTCCACGTGGGAGACCATCACGCCGATTTCGTCCATATGCGCGGCGATCATCACCCGTTTGGCCGGCGCGTTGCCGTTGCCCGTGCCCCGTTTCAGCGCGATCAGATTGCCCAGGGCGTCCACCCGCACTTCGTCCACCAGCCCGGAAATCTCCTGGCTGATCAGCCGCCGCACGGCCTCTTCCTGCCCGCACGGCCCGTAGACGTTACACAGTCGTCGTATGAGTTCTTTCATTCGTGTCACTTCCCGTTTGAGGGGATTGGGGATTGGAGACTGGGCACTGAAGCTGGCGGGATATCAGATTGACAGGGGCAAAGGGCAAACATTTTGCCCCTTTTCACTGCTTTCCGATGTCCAATCAACTCGCCCAACGAAATACCCAGTCCCCAATCCCTAATCCCTACTTCCCCACACCGACGGCAAGCGGCCCAGGGCCTTTGCCATCAGTTCGATTGTATGCAGCACATCCGCCGGGTCCATCAACGCGGCCGGCGCGTGGATGTAGCGGCAGGGCACGGCCACGGCCACCGACGGAATCCCCTCCCGGGCCAGATGGATTGTGCCCACATCTGTCCCGCCCAACCCCGGCTGTTTAATCTGATAGGGGATGGCGTGCTCCTGGGCGGTCAGCGTCAATAACTCGACCAGACGCCGGTCAGCGTAGGCGCTGCGATCCATCACCGAAATGGCAGGACCTTTGCCCAGTTCTGTGGTGGAACTGACGTCTTCGTCTTTGGGCAGGTCGTCGGCGATTGTGCCTTCCAATGCGAAGGCCACATCCGGGGCCACGCGGTAGGCCGCCACCTTTGCCCCGCGCAGACCGATCTCCTCCTGCACAGTAAAGACCCCCACTACCTCGCAGGGGTACTCCCGTTTCAGCAGTTCGGCCAGAATAAAGCAGCCCACCCGGTCGTCAAAGGATTTTCCCTTCAGCAGGCGGCCCACTTCGCCGTAGCTGCTCTCGAAAGTAATCATATCGCCGGGGCTGATGCCATTGGCCCCGCCGGTGTCGATGAGCAGATCGTCGATGCTGGCCGCGCCGTTGCTTTTGCCCAGATGGACCGGCTTTTCCAGCACGACGCCGGGCACGCACTTTGGCCCGATCAGCAGCCGTTTGCCGGGCAGAATGCGGGCGTCGATGCCGCCCACTGCGCGGAATTTGAGGGTTCCGTCGTCGTTGACCTTCTGCACCAGCCCGCCCACTTCGTCCATATGCGCGGCCAGCATCACCCGCAGGGGCTTGTCACTGCTGTTCTGCGCGGCGGGCTTATGGGCGATGAGATTGCCCAGATGATCCGTCTCCACCCGATGGACGTGGGGGGAAACCGCCTCGCGCAGAATGGCCCGCACCGCGCCTTCCTGCCCGGCCACACCCCGGGCCGTGGAGAGTTGTTCCAGCAGCGGGTATTGGGTGTTGGAGATGAGAGATTGGAGATTTTCGTTCATTTTTGTGTGGGATGATGGGGTGATGGGATACGAAGGCGTATCCCATCACCCCATCATCCCATCATCCTTTTCTATTCCAGCCGCAATCCGTCCAGCGTCTCCCCGTCCAGCCCCGCGGCGAAGGCGGCGAGCAGACGGGCGGTGCGTTCGATATCGGTCAGGACGAGGGTTTCGCCGGGGGTGTGCATATTGCGCACGGGGATACTGAGCAGCCCAGTCGGGATGCCCGCCTGTGTCACCTGCATCGCCCAGGCGTCGGTGCCAGAGTTGCCCGCCAGCACTTCCACCACATAGGGAATTTCGCTGGCTTTGGCCGTCTCCACCAGCTTTTCGTGGATTTTGGGGTGAATGTTCGGCCCCAGCCCGATGGCCGCGCCTTTGTCCCAGGCCAGCGTCTCGTCGCCGTTGGCCCCCGGCTGGACGGCAAAGGTCACGTCCAGGGCGATGCCCACATCCGGCGCAACGCCGAAGGTACTGGTCGTCGCCCCGCGCAGGCCAATCTCCTCCTGCACAGTCGCCACCGCGTAGATGTCCCAAGTATGGCGCACCTTTTGTAGCTGGTGCAGGGCCAGAATCAGCGCCGTAAGACAGGCCCGGTTGTCAAAGGCTTTGCCCGTGGCTTTGTCCTTGCCCAGTTGAATTGTCTCCCGACGGATGGAAATCAGATCGCCTACGGAAACGGCCTGGGCCAATTCGTCCGGCAACAGCCCCACATCCACAAACAGTTCGTTGCTGGGGATATTCTCTTTGCGGTTGTCGGCAGAGAGGACGTGGGGCGGGCGGCTGGCGATGATACCCGGCAGGTCGCGTTTGCCGTGGACGATTACTTCCTGGCTGGGCAGCACCCGTTCGTTGATGCCGCCGATGCGGGTAAAGCGCAGAAAGCCCCGGTCCAGCTTCGTTACCACCAGCCCGATTTCGTCCATATGCGCGGCCAGCATCAGCCGTTGGCCCGCGCCGCCTGTGCCCCGTTTCAGGGCGATGACATTGCCCAGGGCGTCTGTGCGCACTTCGTCGGTCAGGGGTGTGAGCAGCTCGACCAGCCGGGCGCGGATGGCCTCTTCATACCCGGCGATGCCGGGCAGTTCGGTCAGTTCTTTGAGCAGATCGAAGGTGGCGGGGAGGGGTGTGGTAGTCACGGGTAGGGGTTTCGGTTAGCCAGCCGGCGCGGAAAGGCACTGGCTGAACATCGGCGCAAGGAAGAGCAGGACGACGATTACCCACGTCCACACGGGCAGGCCAAAAAAGACCGCGGGTTTGCCCTTTTTCTTCTTCTCCTCCACCCGGGGCAGTTTGGTCTGGCAGCGCCAGCAAACGTCCTTGTCGTCGGGGTTCCACGTGCCACAACTGGTGCAATCAGCCATTCTGTTCCTCGGCGTTTGTCGTCAGCGGGTCTGATGTGTAATAGTCATTGTAGGTCGGACTGTCAGTCCGACCTACATTGTGTAATCTGATAGAAAAATCCTAGCACAGGTGGGGGAGGGTGGCAAGTGGCAAGGCGACCCGTTACTTGCCACCAGCCACCTTTTCACCCGATCATCCATTTATCCACTCCGCCACCTGGGCCACGCTCTCCGGCGTCCAGAAATACTCGAAGTGATGCCCTTTCAACTCTGCCACCTGCAAATCCGGCCAGCGACCGTTGCGCACGGCTCTGGCGCTGGCAACACCGACCAGCAGGTCGTTGGGTCCCAGCAGCGCGTCCAGCCCTTTGTCAAAAACTTTGGTCAGCCCGGCTTTGCTGAAAAGAGAGTTCCAGTCAACCCTGCCATCCAGCACTTTGTTCGTGCCAATCTGCACGAAATACTTCACCCCCAGGGGTGCTGTGCCGCTGTTGAGCTTCTGATAGAGCGCGGATTCGGGTATCAGATCGCCCACACTGACCGCACTGTCCAGAAACTTCTTGAGAAACCAGTTGGCGATGAGCGCGGGCGGCGCAATGCCTGCCTGGTTGAGCAGAATTGTGCCCAGCCAGAAGATGAGCTTTTTGGCGTCGGCAATGCGTGTACCCGCGTTGGGCGCGCCACCCAGAAAGACCCGATCCACGAATTTGTGGCCGCCTTCCAACTCCACCATCGCCCGCACCACCTGCGTCCCCATACTGTGACAGAAGATGTCCAGGTGAACCCCGTCCTCCGCTCCAAAGCCCAGGGCCAACAATTCCTGGGCCAGAATCACCCCATTTTCACCCATTCCTGTATTAAAAGTTTCGTAGTCAAAGGTCAAGACCAGATCGTAGGCGGCCAGCTTGCCCAGCTCCGGCCACGCCTTCTGCACCAGCCATTCGGTAGAGCTGGTAAAGCCGTGGACGAGCAGCGCGGCCTTTTTGGCCCCGGCTATATCGGCCCGGGTGACCTCTTCGTAAATGGGTTTGTTGCCAGGACCGAAAACGGGCATCTGCTGATCATCCAGTTTGGGTCGGCGCACACCCGTATCCCCGGGCAATTCCTTGCGATAGACTTTGTAGAAAAAGAGCCGGGCCGTGCGTTTCAGATCCCGGGTGGGTACATCCCCCGCGGTGCGGGTGCCGCTGCCGGGGTCTGCATCTGCGGGCAGGGGCAGATGGGTGATAGAGAGCGCCACCCGCCGCCGGTTGGGGTCCCGGGAGCCGGTAGTGGCGTCGTCGATCTGCCCGGCCAGGAAGTAGTGTTCGCCATCAAAGGCAATGGGTAGAACCCCCTGCAAATCCTCTTCCTCGTCCAGAGTCAGTTCCAGGCGCAGGGGATTTTCTTCGCTGATCCCGGCCAGTTCCTCCGGTGGGGCGTTGACAGCCAACACCCCCGGCGAACCGATGGCCGAGCGGGTTGCGCTGGCAAAGCTGAGGGGGACGAACATTTCCTGGGCATCTGTGCCTGTCAGCCCCGGCGGGGGAGGGATGCGACCGCTCACATCTGCGCCCCGGGTCATCTGCTCCACACTGCTCGCCACCAGTTGCCCCGTAAAGTTGGCCGGTTTGCTCAAAAGCATTTCCAAGGGTGAGCCGATCTCCACCGAAGTACTCCCAGCGCTCAACTCCTGGGCGCTGTTGGCAGCCAGCACAGTGAATTCGATCTGCCCCGCATACCAGAGGTGATGGGGATCTTGCTGGATGGCGAAACCCGTGCGGGTGCCTGCCCCCCGTACCCCGTCCAACAGCCCGGCCAGGGGATCGTTGACGCTGCGGGTGCGTTCTGCTTCGGGCAGGGGCGGTTGGTTCAGATCAGCCAAGCGCAGCACATCAAAGTTGATCGGCTCCCGGGTGACAAAAATTTTGAAGATGGCCGGGCTGCGGCCCAGGAAGGGGTTGTTGATTTGGGGTACAATTTCTGAAATCGAAAACTCATTCCCCGCGTCCACCTTCTGGTAGCTGGCCCGGATGGGATAGAGGCGGGTGATGCCGAAATCCGCGGTCAAGACGTAAATGGAGAGGTAGAGGTCCTCGGCGCCGCGGTTCTTTACCTGCAACCAGACTTTGCGACCCGGTTCCAGCACCGCGTTGGCGTTGTCCAGAGGAATGCCGTCCTCCGGCCGCACCCGGCCAGCCCGGCTGTAGCTGAAGGCGTCCACCTGCAACGCATCTTTCAGCGGCGAATCCAGGGCTGGGTTGCGCAGGTTGCGCACATTGTTATAGACGGCCAAATGTTCCAGGATGGCCGCGACGCGTGCGGCCCCCTCGGGCGTGGCCGGGGGCATCTCTACTACAATCTGTACCCCAGCCGCGTCTTGCACCACAAAGGCGTCCGCCTGACGTTCCACCCGGAAGCGCGCCCCCTCTGCCTTTTCTGGCTCGGTCAATTGCAGGAAAGGGCTGGCCGATGGGTCGGATTCATCGCTCCCGGTGGCCTTTGCCAGCGCGGCCCGCAGCAACGGATCTGTTGCCGCCACCGGGTAGACCTGGGAGTCGTAGCTCTGGGCCGTGATTTTGACCCGGGCCAGGAGGGGCACACTCCCCGATGGGGGGGCGGTGGTGATTTTGGCCCAGACATACCCCACATTGTTGCGGTCCAGCATATCCACCACACCCACCGCCAGAGGGGAGCCGCTCAGATCGTTGCTGCCGGGGGCGTAGAGTTCGACACGGCTTTGCAGGTTCAGTCCGACGGGCGGTCCGCCGTTGATCTGGACATACGTCCCGTTGCTGTCGCTCTCCACCTTTTCCACCAACAGGTGGGGGTGCGCGGGCAGGGCCAAGCCGCCAAAGATTGTACGGTTTTCCGGCCCTTCCAATTGGGGCATCTGATTGTTGTATTGGGCGTTGACTTGGGTGCGCACCCGGTCGTAGACCTCTCCCCAGGTGGTTTTTTCGTCCGCGCTGCGCAGGGAACGCAGAAGAAAGAAGGTGGTGGCCCCGTGCCACGCGTTCGTTTCCGGGTCCCGGTATTCGTGGCTCAATTGTTCGTCCCGGCAGCCGGCCAGGAGGACGTGATCGCCAGAGATATGCCAGCCGCTGTAGGTGACTGGTTGAGGCGGCAGTTTTCCCTGCTCGGCCAGCCGGGCCCCGGTGCGGGGTTCCAGCGTGTCCAACCCGCGGGTACGGGTGTCCTTCGGGGTTTTGCGGGTCAATACCTTTTGTTCGCCCCGGGTCCCGGAACCGGAATGGCAACAGTCAAAGAAGACAGTCACATACGCGCCGGTCGCTTCCAGCAGATCGATGTAGGTTTTGATTTCTTTGTCCAAAATGTCGAAGACCTGCTCACCGTTCGGCCCGGCCATGCGGCTGTCGCAGGGGACAAGCGTCTCGTCCAGCCCGTCAGGTTCGTTGTTGGGGTCTACGGTCGGGGCCTGGGAGCCGTGACCGCTATAGTGGATAAATATCTGATCCCCGGCGCTGGCTTGGGCTGTCAGCCAATCAAAACCGGCCAGGATATTGGCCCGGGTCGCCACTCTGTCTGCTGCTTCGTGGCCCTGGGCGCTGGCGGTGTACAGACGGATATTGTCATCGGACAGCTTCAGTTTGGCTTTGACAAAACCGGCCATTGCAGTTACGTCGTTGACACAGCCGCGCAGGTCGGTGACCGAAGGGCTGCGGTAGTTGTCAATGCCGACAAACAGGGCGAAAAACTGGGGTTGGGTAGACATAGCAGACTCCTTCGTCAGGATATACAAATACACGAAGAGACTCGGACACCTGCAACTGAGTTAACGGCTGCTGGTTGTAGTGTATCGGAAATCGGGGGAGAGTGCAAGGGGAGTGAAAAGAGGGTGAGAGGCTGATTCCGGGAATCGACCAGACAATCTCCGGCGTAGACAATTGGTTTGGTCGATTCCCGGAATCGGATGCCCCATTTCTGAGACGCACCCGAAAAGAGGCTATTTGCTCAGTCCCCGGCCAGGGCGAGGATGTCCTGGAGACGGCTCTCGGCCTGGCGGCGAAAGTCATCCACTTCGATGGAGCGAAAGAGCCAGACGGCCAGGAGCAGGCCGACAATCTCCATAGAAAAGACGGCGACATAGCCAGCCAAAGGCGCGCCCGTGAGCCAGAGGAAGAGATCCCGCAGCAGACCGCTGATTACATTGCCGATGGCCTGCCCGGCAAAGTTCGCCACACCCCAGGCCCCCACATACAGCCCCGCGGCCTGGGGCAGGGTCATATCCAGCATAAAACTTAGATTGCTCACTGTCATCAGCCCGCCGCCCAGCCCCAGCAAGAAGACCGCACCCATAAAGAGACCGGTCTGCCCCAGCCAGCCGGACAGGGAGATCAGGCCAAAGGCGATGGCCGCCACCACTGCGCCGATGTTGGCGCTGCGCTTCTTGCCAATGCGTCGAACCAGGGGCAGGCTGCCCAGGAGGGTAATAAAGACACCCACGCCCCAAATAGAGGTGAGCCGGGAGGTGGCGGCCACAGGCATTTGCAAGGCTTCTGCGCCAAAGGGTTCCAGCAGCACATCCTGGGCGTGGATGCTGACCAGCACCAACACCAGATAGACGAAAAAGCGCCGGGCTACTGGGTTCAACGCTAACAGCCGCAGAGCCTGGGCCGGGCTGTCTGCGCTGTGGCGCACAGGCTTTGTGCGTTGGGAAGCGGGCGGCTCCAGCCCATAGACCCCGGCCAACACAAAGAGGACGGAGAAGAACCAGACCGCGCCAAAGGCGGCAAAGAGCGCTTCCCGGCTGTAGGGATCGAGCAGGCGGGAGATTCCCAAACTGGTGACAATCGTCGAGAGGATCATCGCCGTCCACATCACACTGACCGCCCGGCTGCGCCCGTTCTCGTCGGCCAGGTCTGTCACCAGCGAGAGGTAGCTGACCGACGCCGCGTTGACGCCCATTCCCCACAGGGCAAAGGCAAAGATGGCCCCCACCAATCCGGGCCAGAAGTTGGCGTCCATCCAATAGGCCGAGTGTGCCGTAAAGTAACTGCCCGTGGCCGCCACAAGTCCACCGCCCAATATCCAGGGGGCGCGGTAGCGGTCGCGGATAGGGTTGCGGTCGGCCCAAGCGCCCAGGGGCACTTGCAGAGGCGAAAGCAGATAGGGGAGAGCGACCAGCAGCGAGACCAGCAGCGCGGACATGCCGAGGTCAGCGATCATCACCCGGTTCAGAGTGCTGGTCACCGGCACAACAGTAATCGATACGCCCACATGGACGAGGGAGAGTTGGGCAATGCGTCGCCAGTTCATGCCTGAAAGTATAGCACCGGTTTCCTTAGATTTGCAAAGTTTTCCTACGCTTATGAGTAACTGCTCACCCCCACCCAACCTCCCCCACTGTGGAGGAGGAGTCGATCCAGTTCCCTCCCTAGAATGGGGAGGGGTAGGGTGGGGTGGCTGAACAGGTAGCTTATGAAGCGGAAAAAGTGCTCAACGTCCCACAGCCGCCAGCATTTCAGATTCTGAGGTAAACTTTACCCGGGGTCGCCCTTCGGCTTTGCCCCGCGCGTCTTCGATGGCTTCCAGCTTCAACCAATCTTCAAAGGTGAAGTAGTGCGCGCCCCGGGCTTGCAGCAGGGCCACAATCGCCCTGGGGTTGGCTGTGGCATCCGGCGCGGGTGTCAGCGTCGCCACATCCTCCAACATCAGATGAACCGTCTCCACCGCGTCGGGTTTGTTGGTGCCGATGACGCCGGTGGGTCCCCGCTTGGCCCAGCCCACCACATATTCGCCGGGGACAATTTCGCCTTTGTGGGTGGCGGTGACCCGTCCCTTCTGGTTGGGGATGATGCCCCACTTTTCATAGAAGGGCACGCCGGGAATGGGTACGCTGCGATAGCCAATCGAGCGGAAGACCAGCCCCACATCCAGCGTCTCGAAACGGCCGATACCGTCGCAGGTGATGTAGCCCGTATCCGTGGGGTGCAGTTCATTGACTTCCATACGCATAGCCTTCACCGCGTCGTCGCCGCAGAGTTCTACGGGCGAGCGCAGAAAGTGGAAATGAATCTGCCGGGGCTTGCCAGTGCTGCCCTGTTCGGCCAGTGCCCGCATCGTCTCCAGATTGCGGGCCGCGGTGCGGTCTGATTCCAGACCAGCCTGACTGGCCGGGTCCAGCACCAAATCCTCGGCTTTGATGATCACATCGGCCTCGGCCAGCTCGCCCAACTCTTTGATCTCCGGGTTGGTGAACTTGGCCTGGGCTGGTCCCCGCCGGGCCACTACGTGGATATGTTTCACCCGGCTGGCCCGCAGCTTTTCCAGGGCGTAATCGGCAATGTCGGTCACCACCAACTCGTCGTAGGATTTTGCCAGAATGCGGGTTACATCCATCGCCACATTGCCCACGCCGATGACCGCCACGCTCTCTACGCTCAGGTCAAATTCCCGGTCGACGAAATCCGGGTGGCCGTTGTACCAGGCCACAAATTCAGTGGCGGAAAAGCTGCCCGCCAGTTCCTCGCCGGGGATGTCCAGTTGGCGATCCGACGAGGCACCCGTGGCATAGATGATCTGGTCGTAGTGATTTTGCAGATCGTCGCGACTGATCTCTTCGCCCAGGCCCACATTGCCAAAGTAGCGCACCCGGCTGTCAGCCACCGTGCGTTCATAGACTTTGGTAACCGATTTGATCTTCTGGTGATCCGGCGCGACGCCGTAACGCACAAGACCGTAGGGAGTGGGTAATCTGTCGAAGATGTCGATGGAGGCGTGAATCTCTTTTTGTTGCAGGAGCGCGCCGGCTGCATAGAACCCTGAGGGACCTGCGCCTACAATCGCGACCCGTAAGGGTCTACTGCTGGAACCTACTTTCCCTGCCAATGGTCAACTCCTTTGTTACGGGAAGGAAATGAGAAGTTCGACTTTTTCCGAAAAGTCGAACTTCTGTCGTTGTCGTTGTCAGCCCTTATTGAGCATCGCCCCAAACTGTCGGGCCAGAGTCAATACACTGATGCCCAGTTGAAAATAGTCGGACGGCCCCAGCGCGGCGGCCGCGGCGTTCTCGTCTTCGCCCTCCCGCTTGCTGGCCATCCAGGCAAAGATGCCGCCCAGAAAAGCGCCGGCCAGCACGCCCGTCAGAATAATAACGGATCGATTGGAAGATTTCATTGTATGCCTCCCTGTATGGGGAAATCCTGTAGTTGGTTATCCGTTTTTGATAAAGCTCTCGCCTGCCTTTTGTATACGGGTGGCGCGGCTGTGGGCCGCAATCACTGGCGCGGCCACCCGCTCGGAGAGCGCATCCGTCTTTTCGTTGACCTGACGACTGAACCCTTGGGCTTTGGAAAAGCCCAGCTTTGTTTTGGCAAGCAGCCAGTTGATACCCCGCACCAAAAAATAGGCGATAGCCGCAGGGATCAGAAAGAGGATAAAGGCGTGGATGGCAATCCAGACAACCGATACATTGCGCCAGAATTCGAGAGACATTAAAGAGTAGTCCTGGGTCTAAAGTCCGCAGTCCGCCGTGCGGAGTCGCAGTCGCAGAGTCGGATTTCCTGCGTTTGTATTCTGCATCCAGATTGTAGCAGAGCTAACGGGTAGAGTAAAAACAACCGGTATACCCGATTCCGGGAATCGACCAGACGATCTCCGGCATAGGCAATTGGTTTGGTCGATTCCCGGAATCGGTTGCCCACAATTCTGGGATGCACCCGCCACAGAACAGAAGTTTGTTTTCCGCTTGCCGATTGGTGTATGATGGGAACACTGTCGCGGGCGCGACAAACCACCGCATCACTACACCGGACACCCTGCCAACCAGCCCGCCCCTCGGCTGTTTCTATTGAATTAACGATCTGGACACAGACTTTTTATGCCCAACGATTTTGTCCATCTGCACACCCATTCTGAATATTCTCTGCTGGACGGTCTGGGCCGGGTGAAAGACCTGGTGAAGGAGGCCAAACGGCTGGGCCACACCGCCCTGGCCCTCACGGATCACGGGGTGATGCACGGCGCGGTCGAATTTTCCCGGGCCTGCAAATATGGAGGAATCCGCCCGATTATTGGGGTGGAGACCTATCAGACGGTGTGGGGACGGCCAATGGGGGGGCGGGATGCCCAGTTTGACAAAGAGAACTACCACCTGCTCCTCCTGGCCCGGGATATGGAGGGCTACCGTAATCTGCTCAAAATTACCAGCCAGAGCAATGTAAACGGCTACTATTACAAACCCCGGGTCGATCACGACTTTCTGGCCGCTCACGCCGCAGGGCTGGTGGCTACCACCGGTTGTCTGGGCGCAGAGGTTCCCCAACTGCTGATGCAGGGCAGAGAGAAAGAAGCCTACGAGCGTTTGGGCTGGTATGTGGACCTCTTTGGCAAAGAGAATTTTTTCATCGAACTCCAGGAGCACTCCATCCCCGAACTGGTGGATGTAAATAAAGTCCTGGTGCCCTGGGCCGACAAATTCGGGCTGGGGCTGCTGGCTACCAATGACGTCCACTACGTGGCCGAGGCCGACGGCTCGCCCCACGACGTGCTGCTCTGTGTGCAGACCAGCGCAAAGGTGCAGGACGAAAAGCGGATGCGTCTGAGCGACCGCAGCTATTTTATGAAGAGCCGGGAGCAGATGGAGGCCACCTTCCGTCCCCTGGTCGATCTGCCCGCCAGCGCCTTTGACAACTCTCTGCGCATCGCCGAAATGTGCGATGTGGATTTGGAAGACCCCACCTATCACCTGCCCGACCTGCCCATTCCCGAAGGTTTTGACTACCAGAGCTACCTGCGCCACCTGACCGAAGAGGGGATGCGCCGCCTCTACGGGGCACGGGCCGACCACCCGGAGATGCAGGAACGCAAAGAGCGGGAACTGCGCATCATCCACGAGATGGGCTTCGATGTCTACTTTCTGATCGTGCGGGACCTGTGCGAATATGCCCGCAGCAGGAATATCTGGTGGAATGTGCGCGGCTCCGGCGCTGGCTCACTGGTGGCCTACACCATCGGCATCACCGGTCTGGACCCGCTGAAGAACAATCTCATCTTCGAGCGCTTTCTCAATCCGGGCCGGGTCTCTATGCCCGACTTTGACCTGGACTACCCGGACGACCAGCGGGAGGAGATGATCCGCTATACGATTGAAAAATATGGCAGCGATCAGGTGGCCCAGATCGTCACCTTTGGCCGGATGAAAGCCCGGGCCGCCATCCGGGATGTGGGCCGGGCCTCAGACGTTTCGCTGGATCAGGTGGATCGTATCGCCAAACTTATCCCGGCCATCCCCGGCAAACCGGTGACGATTCAGGATGTGCTGACCGAAGGCCACGAATTCTACAACCCGGAGCTGGTGGAACTCTACCGCAAGGAGAAATGGGTTGCCGAGCTGCTGGACACCTCCAAACAGTTGGAGGGGGTGGCCCGCCACGGGGGTATCCACGCGGCCGCGGTTATCATCGCCGACCGGGAACTTTCCCACTACACGCCCCTCAGCCGCGGCTCTAAAACCTCCATCACCGAGACGATCACCCAATACGAATTTCCTATTCTGGAATCCATCGGCCTGCTCAAAGTCGACTTTCTGGGGCTGAGCACCCTGACCGTCATGCGCGAAGCCTGCCGGTTGATCCAGGAACATCACGGCATCGAATACCGGCTGGACAACATTCCCTTTGAAGGCGAAGCTGCCGAGCCAGCCTTTCGCCTGCTCTCCAGCGGCGAAGTGGCCGGCGTCTTTCAGGTGGAGTCCCAGGGGATGCGCCGGGTGCTGACGGAGATGCGCCCCAGCGCCTTCGAGCACATCATCGCCACGATTTCTCTCTATCGTCCCGGCCCCCTGGAATATATCCCCCAGTTCATCCGGCGGATGCACGGCGACGAAAAGGTGGAGTACAAGCATCCAGCCTTAGAGTCGATTCTGGCGGAAACTTATGGAATCATTACGTACCAGGAGCAGATTATCCAGATTCTCAGCCAGTTGGCCGGTTATACACCGGGCGAGGCTGATCTGGTGCGCCGGGCCATCAGCAAAAAATATGCTGCGGATATTGAGAAGCACAAGAAGATTTTTGTAGCGGGCTGCGAAAAGAATGATATTCCGGTCAAAGCGGCTGAGGCAATCTATGGGGATATTGAATTTTTTGCCCGCTACGGCTTCAACAAATGTTTGCCGGGGGATGTGGAAGTGGTCGATGCGGTCAGCGGGCGGCTGGTGCGGGTGGAAGACCTCTACACCGGTGAGGCCAGCCTGACAGAGACGATCACCTGTGATACCGCTTCCCTGAAATTACAGTCGGGCCGAGTCTCCGCGGTGATGGAGAACGGCGTCAAGCCTGTCTATCGGCTAACCACGCGTATGGGACGCCAGATCGAAGCCACGGCCAACCACCCCTTTTACACTTTCGACGGCTGGCGACGGCTGGAAGAACTCGGCGTGGGTGACCAGATCGCCACCCCCCGCCGTCTACCGGTAGAAGGCCAGGCAGAATGGCCCGAACATCAGGTCATTGCCCTGGGCCATCTGCTCGCCGAAGGCAATCTGTGCCATCCGAAAAAGACGGAGATTCCTGCCGCTGCCTTTGAACTGAACAACCGGCAGATCGCTCTCCTCCTCAGCCGGATGTGGGAAGGGGACGGTCACATCAATCAGCAGGGGCGCAGCCTCTTTTACGCCACTGCCTCCGAGCGGATGGCCCGGCAGATGCAGCATCTCTTTCTGCGCTTGGGCATCGTCAGCCGTCTACGCACCGTCGAATTTCCCTACAAAGAGGGGCGCACGGGCTATCAGCTTTTTGTCACCGGTAACGACAATATCGAACAGTTCGCGGCCACCGTCGGTTGCCATTTCGTCAGCCAGCGACGGCGGGAGAGACTGGACGCGCTGCGCTTGGAAGCGCCCCAGGCCAACGGCACACGGGATGTGGTGCCGTTGGGTGTGAAGGAACTGGTGCGCAAGGCCAAAGCCGCCGCGGGTGTCACCTGGCAGGAGATGAACGCCGTCTCTGGTGTGGCCCAGCGGGAGTTCTACCCGACGGGCAACCCGGGCAAAAGTGGCTTTACCCGAGAAACCGTGGGAAGGCTGGCCGACTATTTTGGCAGTGCAAAGTTGCGCCGCTACGCGGACAACGACATTTTTTGGGATCAGGTCGAGTCGATTGAGTATGTGGGCGAGAAGCAGACCTACGATTTGGAAGTGCCGGGGACGCATAATTTTGTCGCCAACGACATTCTTGTTCACAACAGCCACGCCGCCGACTACGCTGTAATTACCGTCCAGACCGCCTACCTGAAAGCCCTCTACCCGGTGGAGTATATGGCCGCGCTGCTGCTGGTGGAGCGGGACAAGACCGACAAAGTGGTCAACTTTATCAACGAATGTCGGCGGATGGGGATTCAGGTGCTGCCGCCGGACATCAATTACAGCGGGCTGGACTTCGAGAAGCAGGCCGTGCCCGCCGATTCGGCCCAGTTGGCTCTCAACAAAGACCCCGGCCTGCAATTCGATTTTCCCGTGCCCCCAGGCGCGGCCATCCGTTTTGGTATGGCCGCGGTGAAAAATGTGGGCGAAGGGCCGGTCAATGTCATCCTCAAAAACCGCCGGGAAGAGGGGCCGTTTGAAAGTCTGGAAGATTTCTGCGACCGGGTGGACCTGCGCCAGGTGAACAAACGGGCCTTGGAATGTCTGATCAAAGTGGGCGCGCTGGACCGCTTTGGCCGCCGCCGCCCCCTGCTGGATGTGCTGGACCAGATGATGGCCCGCTCCGGCGGCGCGCAGAGCGCCCGGGAGAGCGGTCAGATTTCGATGTTTGATCTGATGGGGGATTCGGGTCAACCCCAGGCCGTGCCTATCGTACTGCCCCCGGTGGAAGATGCCAAAAGCCGGGAGCGGCTGTTGTGGGAGAAGGAGCTGCTCGGCGTCTTTGCCAGCAGCCACCCCCTGCAACAGTTGAATGTGGACCTGAGCAAAATTGTCACCTGCTCCTGCTCGGAGCTGAACGAGAGCTACGACGAGCGCACGGTCACAGTGGCCGGGATGATCGCCAGTATCCGCACGACGCTGACGAAGAAGAGCGACAAAATGGCCTTTATCCAGTTGGAGGATTTGCAGGGCCAGTGCGAGGTGGTCGTCTTCCCCCGCACTTATCACGAATTTCAGGACCAGTTGGAGCAGGACCGGGTGGTGCTGGTGAAGGGCAAGGCCCAGAGCCGCAACGGGCGCACGAGTGTGCTGGCCGATTCGATTCAGACTGCGGTGGACATCGCCCACGAAATCGTCAGCGACGAGGAGAAGTATCAGGTGAAGCTGTTGGATGTGCCCAGTTTCAACGGTTCAATGGGGGGCGAGGACGAAGACCTCTACGTGGCGGATCCCAGCGAAGAGGCCGACGAACTGCCCAGAGTGCTGGGCGGGGAAGTGCTGTGCGAGGCCCAGAATGGCTATAGCGGCGAGACAGTGGCTGTTAAAGTGCCCGCGCCGGCTGTGGTGCGAATGCCCGAAGCCGTGGCCGAAACCTTCGATCCCTTCGCCGGGCTGGACAACGACGACACGCCTTCCTGGGAGAGCAGCCCCTTTGCCCATGAAATCCCCGATTGGATGCTGGCAGAGATGGGGGGGGGAGGGGATGACAGGGTGACAGGGGGAGGGGATGACAGGGTGACAGGGCGACAGGGTGACAAGCCGCGCATCAACGGTGCCCACGCGCAGAAGAATGGGAAGTCGTCGCCAGTCGGCGGTCGCCAGTCGGCGGTCGCCAGTCCCCAGTCCCTGGTCCCCAGTCCCCAGTCCCCGGTCCCCAGTCCCCAGTCCCCAATCCCCAGTCCCCAGTCCCCAATCCCCAGCCCCCAGCCCCCAGCCCCCAGCCCCCAGTCGCCTACGGACGACTACGCAATACCCAATACGCAATACCCAATGTCCACCCCCCGCCGCACCCTGCGCATCACCTTTAGCCGCTCGGGGCAGTTGGATCGGGACAAATACCGGCTGCGGGAGATTGTCGAGGCTGTGCGCGACCCGCGGGGGCGGGATGGCTTTACAATTGTGATGGAGTCGGGCGGCGCGCGCCATCAGCTTGCCTTTCCCAATGAGTATTGCACAGTGAGCGAACGGCTCGTCCATGAACTGCGTACCCACTTCCGGGTGGAAGTGGCTGTAGAATAGCAACGGATTGCCGAGTGTCCCCTCTAAGCGAACGTCGCGCGTCTATCGATGCTCTGGCCCGGGCTGTGGCCCAAAGCCCGGATGGAATTGCTGTGCTGGCCTGGGAAGGCGAGATTCTCTACGCCAACCCGGCCTGGATGGAGATGCACGGCTACAGCGCGGAAGAGAGCATCGGTCGGCGAATTCAGGATTTGTATCCCGGCGAGGCTTTGGCGCGCCACGCGGACGAAACTGTGCGGCGCTTGGCCGAGCAGGACAGCTATGAGGTGGAGATCCGCCACGCCAAACGGGACGGCACGCCTTTTCAGGCCTGGCTAATTACCACACTGCTGCGGGACGAGGACGGCAAGCCTAGCGGTTTTGTAATCACTGCCCGGGATGTAACCGAATGGAATCGGCTGAGAGAGGCACTGGAAGCCGAAAAGAGCCGTCTGGAACAGCAGTACCGACGGCAGGAAGCGCTGGCCAACATCGAGTTTGCCATCAATGAACCCAGCGAACTGGCTGTCGCCCTTCAACGGATTGTGGATGTGGTGACTGATCTGCTGCCGGCTCCGGGCGGGGCCAGCCTGCTGCTGTGGGATGACGTCAACAAAACCTACACCATCAGCGCGTCTACTGTGCCCAGTCAACTGCCCTCGCTGGCTGCCCGTCGGATTCGCTCCCAGGGCGGTGCTACCCGCTGGATCATCGAACAGAAAGAGCCGGTTGTAGTGGCTGACACCAGGACGGATTGCTTCGGGGCAAATCCTCTGCTGACCGAATTTGGATTGCGCGCCTATGCCGGCGTGCCCATTCTCGCGGAGAATCACTGTCTGGGCGTGCTGTATGCCCTGGATAAGCAGCCGCGGGAATGCACAGCCAACGATATTAGTTTTTTGACTACGCTGGCGGCCCGGGCCGGCACAGCGATTGGGAAAGTAAAGCTTTACGAGCAGCTACGGGAGACGAACATTTTGTTGCACAACCAGGCCACGGACCTGGCCGTGCGCAATGCGGACCTGGACGCCTTTGCCCATTCTGTCGCCCACGACCTGAAGAATCCGCTTACTTCGATAATGGGGTACGCTGAAATGTTGTTGGACGATTATGACCTGCTCTCGGATGAGGAGCGCAGGGAGTTTCTCGGCTATATTGCCCAGCGCAGCGTGAAGATGCGTCAGATTGTGGATGAGCTGCTGTTGATGTCCCAATTGCGCAACCGGGAGGTGCAATTGGTTCCCGTTGATATGCGTGGGATTGTGTCGGAAGCCAGCAGCCGTGTGGATGAGGATCGCCGCCAGCGCCGGGCAATACTGCACGTGCCTGCGGTCTGGCCCAAAGCGTTAGGCTATCCCCAATGGCTGGAAGAAGTCTGGACAAATTATATGAGCAACGCCATTAAATATGGCGGACAGCCCCCGGAAGTCTGGTTGGGCGCGGATGAATGGGACAACGGAACCATTCGTTTTTGGGTAAAGGACAACGGCGGCGGGTTGTCCGCAGAGGATCAGAAGCGCCTTTTCCTGCCCTTTACCCGTCTGCACAGCGACCAGGCAGAGGGCCACGGCCTGGGGCTGTCGATTGTGCGCCGGATTGTGGAGAAATGCCGGGGCGCTGTCGGTGTCGAGAGTACACCAGGCGCAGGCAGCACCTTTTGGTTTACATTGCCCCAGGCGGAAATATAGACGCAACAGGCCGGGATAGAGGGTCCGATCCCGCTCCAATCTTTTTCAATTCATATGTCCACCAATGCTTCAGGCCGGGTAGATACCCGGCCTGAAACTTTCCCCCTGCTCCCTGCGTATTGGTTTGCGAGATGTGTTCCAACGTCTCCCCCGAGGCTGGAACACCCTCGTCATAACGATTCGGGATCGCGGCGCTGCGATGCCACAGGAGGGACGTGTGGATACAAAGAACCAGAATGAATTTGCTGAAGATCAGAACGAAGCCCTGCAAACAGCCAGGAGCGAAGAAACATCTGTCCACTCACCGGGGCAGGTGATTGAGATGGATGTGGAGAATGTGATCGATGGGGCGAAGACGTTCCCCAGCCCGACCGAGCGTATGGCCTCCACGGCCCGGGAACAGGCTACGGCCGCCGCCGATGCCCTGCGTCGGGGCGAGTTTCTGCGGGATGCTGCGGTGGACCCGGAGGCAGATGGCGATGACCGGCTGATTGCCCTGCTCTGTTATATTACCCAAATGGTCATTCCATTGGTGATGCCTGTGTTGGTCCTGCTGAGCGAGAGCAGCAAGAAGCGCCCCTTCCAGCGCTTCCACGCTGTGCAGAGTCTGGCGCTGGTCAGCCTCTTTGTCCTCCTCAGCCTGCTGATTACCATCGGCACAGCCATCATCGCCTGGATTCCCGTCGTCGGCTGGCTGATTGGCCTTGCGGTCCTCTGTCTCAGCCCGATTGCCGTGCTGATGGGCTACTTCGCCGTAGGCTATTACGGCTTCCAGTCCTATCAGGGCAAACGCTTTGGCATCCCCGGCCTGACCAGCTTTCTGAAGGATCAGGGGTGGTTGTAAAAGGAATATAGCGAAGACAAGACCTGCCAGGTGTCAAAATCTGGCAGGTCTTTTTGATCTACACCGCCACCGGCTCGACAATCTGAATCGTCAGTTCCAGCGCGTTTTTTAGGATATTGGGTAACTGCTCACCCCCACCCAACCTCCCCCACTGTGGGGGAGGAGTCGCTCCACTTCCCTCCCTAGAATGGGGAGGGGTAGGGTGGGGTGGCTGAACAGTTGCGATGCCATTTCTCCGCTCCTTCGATCTGGCGAATTTGTGGGGTATACTACAGGTGATTCGCTTACCTAACCGCGAAAACGCGCCAATCTCTGGAATCGTCATTACACCTGGCCGGAAGATTGCTGGTGTACGTCGGACTGTCAGTCCGACACACGCAATTTTCGATGCCGGGGTCGGATGGCTGTCAGTCATCTGTCGGGCAAGAGTGACGACAATCTGGTAGATTGGAGTTCGTTCATTATCGAGTGAACGCCAATCGGAACGCAAAACAGAGGGGAGGTATTCAATGTTCGATGTATCAAACAGTGCCCTGCTGCTATGGGCCTGGATTGTCCTGGCCCTGATCTTCTTTGCCACCGAGATATTCACCGCCGGTTTTGTCCTGCTTTGCTTTGGCGTTGGCGCGCTGGCCGGTGCAGGGGCTGCCTTCTTCGGCCTGGGTTTGGCCTGGCAACTGGTCGCTTTTATTGTTGTATCCAGCGTGGCTGTCCTGCTCTCCCGCCCCTTTGCCGAGCGTGTCACTTCCACCGGTCCCCAGCATGTGGCCGTGGACCGGGTGTTGGGCAAGCGGGCCGTCGTCCTGCAAGCCATCGACCCCATCGCCAATACAGGAATGGTGCGGGTGGGTACGGAAGAGTGGCGGGCCGAAAACATAAACCACACCGGCATCCCCAAAGACAGTATAGTTGAGGTGGTCGGTGTGGTTGGCGTGCGCTTGCAGGTGCGCCCCATCACAGACAACACAACCGAATAGGTCAATCAATCAATCAACCGTTCAACCCATTGGCTGGTTGAACGGAACGCGCAAGACTACTCTCAAGAAGGAGACTCCGATGGACGGTATTGGTGCAATTCTCTTACTGGGGTTGATCGCTCTCTTTGTGATTATCGTCGCCATTGCGGGCATCCGCATTGTTTCGCCCTACCAGAAGGGTGTCGTCGAGCGCCTGGGCCGCTACCAGCGCATCGCCCAGCCTGGGCTAACCCTCATTCTTCCCTTTCTGGACTCCATCCAGAAGGTGGATATGCGCGAGCAGGTGGTGGATGTGCCGCCTCAGGAGGTGATCACCAAAGACAATGTGGTGGTCACTGTGGATGCTATCGTCTACTTTGAGGCCACGGACCCTGTGAAGCTGGTCTACAATGTGGCTGATTTTTACCAGGCGGCCACCAAACTGGCCCAGACAAACTTGCGTAATGTGGTGGGCGAGATGGAACTGGACAGCGCGCTCACCTCCCGTGAGCACATCAACACCAAACTGCGCGAGGTGTTGGATGACGCCACGGACAAGTGGGGTGTGCGTGTGGTGCGTGTAGAGATCAAACGCATTGACCCGCCGGCCGACGTGACCCAGGCTATGCACCGGCAGATGAAGGCCGAACGGGAGAAGCGGGCTTCGATTCTGGAAGCTGAGGGCGCGCGCCAGTCCGCGATTCTGGCTGCCGAGGGCAGCCGCCAGGCGGCGATTCTGGCCGCCGAGGGTCAGGCTGAGGCTGTGCGTCGGGTGGCCGACGCCGAGCGCTACAAGCTGGAGGTGGAGGCTGCGGGTCGGGGCAGCGCCATCACAACTGTCTACAATGCCATCACCGCGGCCAACCCGGACAACAAACTCATCGCCATCCAATACCTGGAAGCGCTGAAAGAGATGGCGAACGGTACCAGCACAAAAGTCTTCCTGCCCTACGAGGCCAGTGGTGTCCTGGGTGCGCTGGGCGGTATCAAAGAATTGTTCAAAGAGAGTAATCAGGCATAGTAGCCAATCCGAACCGCAAAGCCACGAAGAGACAAAAGCCACACTGTCTCTTCGTGGCTCTTTGTCTTTGAAACTGTTGTCGTAGAGGGAGAAACCGATGGCTGTGCGCGTTGGCAGCAAAGTACGCGCCCGGGTGACGATTGTGGAGCAGGGCCGGGCGCGCAAACGGCTGGATCACCTGACCACAGAGGAGCCGCTGGAAATCCGCTTGCAGGCGGGTGGGCAGACAAAGACTGTGGCCGTCACAATGCGCACACCGGGGGCAGATTTCGAGTTGGCCGCCGGTTTCCTCTATGGAGAAGGTATCCTCTCGGAGCGGGGAGGGATACATCACATCTCTTACTGTGTAGACCCGGCGGTGGACCCGGAGCAGCGTTACAATATCGTCAACGTCGGGCTGCACCTGCCCGATCTGCCCGAACTGACGACGCTGGAACGCCACTTCTACACCACCAGCGCTTGCGGCATCTGTGGCAAAGCCAGCCTGGAAGCCATTGAAATACGGGGCTGTCCCAGGCTCTCGCCTGGGCCGGAAGTGTCGCCAGCCCTGCTCTTGGGCTTGCCGGAAAAGCTGCGTCAGGAGCAGCGGCTTTTTGATGCTACCGGTGGGATCCACGCCGCTGGACTCTTCAACGCCGAAGGCGATCTGCTCTGTCTGCGCGAGGATGTGGGGCGTCACAACGCTGTGGACAAAGTGGTAGGCTGGGCGCTGCTCAACCACACCCTGCCCCTATCGCACTGTCTGCTTCTGGTAAGCGGGCGGACCTCCTACGAAATCCTGCAAAAGACGACTGTCGCCGGCATACCCATTGTCTGTGCTATCTCCGCGCCCAGCCATCTGGCCGTGGATGTGGCCCAGAAATTTGGCGCCACGCTGGTCGGTTTTCTGCGCGGAGAACGCTTTATAATCTATGCAGGGGAAGAACGGGTTCAATTCGATTGATGCCCGATAGGGACTGCTATGCCACCACACCGTCTCGCATCACTCCGGCGCAGAATTGCCAGTTATACTCTGGAAATCTGGCTGCTTTTCGCTGGCGTGCTTCTTTTGCAAGGACTCATTCTTCTTCTTGGCCTGAATCCCCTCGCCAACGCTTTGGCTGAAGGGGAAGCTTTTTCAAAGAGACTCTACCACCTCTGGCTGGCGGGCACTGTTGATCTCCCTTTGCTGCTCTACTACAGTGTTACACTGGCATCGCCCCGGCAGGCTACACTTGTGATGCGTTGGCTGAATTTGCGCACGACCCGAACCGACGGTTCACCGCTGCGGTTAGGTCACGCTATCCTCCGCTCTCTGGTGATGCTGATTCCATTCGAAATTAATCACATCTTTCTGGTCTGGTTCAGCAGCCCAGAGGGTGTGCCTACCCAGTTGGTAGCCCAGTATGTGATTGTCTTTGGTCTGAGCGGGCTGTACATCCTGGCGGCTGGCCGCTCACCCCTGCGCCAGAGCATTCACGACCGCATCGCGGGCACAATTATCGTACACGCGTCCGCCTAAGCTCTTGTCCTGTCAGACGATTTTCAGAGGGATGTATCACACAACAATCGTCGTACACACATTGCGGCTGCGCACCAGATCGACCGCGGGCGCGGCTTCCCAGGCCAGCTTCATTTCGTCGCCCCGCACCCACGGGCAATACTCGTCGTGGGCGTCCAGTTCGTTGTTCAGTGCCCGGCGGCTGGCGCAGCCCCCCTGACAGGGACAACTGGCCGCGTGGGTTGGGGTGGCAATGGCCTGCTGGAAGTAGGCGTGCTCCAGAATGCGTTCGCCCTTTTCCGGCAGATCGGCCACAGTGTAGGGGTCCGGTGAAGCCACCGGCCAGTAGACGCAGGGGATCACCCGCCCGCGCATATCAAAGCGGATGCTGTTGCGGCCACAGGGCGACTCCACATCGGGTAGCCCCATCGCCGCCCGCACAATCGGCTCGCTGCAACTGACCACTTTCCCCGCCGAGAATAGCCGCTGATAGGCTTCCCAGAACTGCTCGTAGGTCAGCCGGTAGAGGTCCGTGCGCACGGCCTGATAGACATTCACCCGCAGGTTGGCGCCCACAGAGCGGGCCAGCCCCACCATCCCGTCCATCTGGGCGTAGTTGGTGGTCATCAGCGTTGCCAGAATCGAAATGGACTTGCCCGCGGCGTGGCAGCGTTCGATGGCCTGATGGACCAGTGCCCAGTTGCCCGGCCCGCGCAGCCCGTCCTGCTGGGCCGCGCTGGGATAGTCGATGGAGACTTCCAGATCGTTGAACATCCCCAGCAGTTCGTCACTCATCGCGGTCAGGCTGTGGCCGTTGGAGGCGATGCTCAGTTTCACCCCCCGCCCGTGCAGATAGCGCACAATCTCCTCGAACTGCGGGTGCAGGATATTCTCCCCCGTGCCCATCCCCATACTGCCCACAGGCAATGTCTCGCAGATGGTTTTGATCTGCTCCAGCGGCACCGCGTCGATGCGGTCTGTGGGGCGGTAGCAGTGGGCGCAGGCCAGGTTGCAGGCGTTGGTCAGGCCGATACCGACGGAATAGGCCATTGATTCCTCCTTAAGAGTGGAACGCGGATGACGCGGATTGGGCGGATGAAAGCGGATTCTGTATAAGGGTATGGGAGATTAGTGAGCGCCGGTTGAGTAGCCGAGTCTTCGAGGCGTATCGCTTGTACTGAGCCTGTCGAAGTGAAACCAAAGCGAGCGGGTCTGCGAAACAACTTCTTCCACCCGCTTTGGTTTCGATACGGCGGGAAACAGCCCCAGCCTACCCTTCGACAGGCTCAGGACACCGCTCAACCGGCGCTATAGCAATGCCACGTAGAAAACAGGAGTTTTTCGTAGGACGGATTTTCACATCAGTTGTACACGAGGAAACACACCCATAATCAATGAAAATCAGAACGCAGATTGCGCAGATTTTCGCAGATTGAATCCGTGCGAATCTG
>JAANMX010000793.1_pt1 | contig 39581 bp, 34 predicted proteins | sample 7279681 | NCBI WGS metagenome assembly JAANMX01 (sample SAMN14094542, study PRJNA606508) | bioreactor metagenome | isolation source: A lab-scale SPAN reactor treating ammonium-rich wastewater day 351 | place: Ireland: Galway | collected 2018-01-01 | reverse complement strand
GAATAGCAACCGGAAACGATCCCCCTTTCCCCTGGACACTCTTTTGGATGATCGGCTAGAAATTCATCTCTTTGGCGGTCTGGAATTCCACCAAAACGGCCACCTGCTGGACGGCTTTCGTTCGGGCAAAGTGGCCGCACTCCTGGCCTGGCTGGCCCTGCACCCCCGGCTCCATCAGCGGGAGAGCCTGGCCGGTCTCTTTTGGGGCGAGCTGGCCGAGAGCGACGCGGCCAACAATCTGCGCCAGAGCCTCTCCAATCTGCGCGCCCTGGCCGACAACCACCTCACCATCACCCGCCAGACCGTCACCTTTCGCACGGACACCCCCTATTCTCTGGACGTGGAAGCCTTTGCCAGCGCGGTGGAACAGACGGCGGAGCAGCCCCCGGCCCAGCGCATCGAGAGTCTGCGCGCCGCGGTGGAGCTCTACCGGGGCGACTTTCTGGAAGGGGTGATGCTGCGGGACGCACCCGAATTTGAGGATTGGGTGCTGGCCCAGCGCGCCCGCTACCGGGAGATGGCGCTCCAGGCTATGCACGAACTGGTGGAGCTGCGGATGGCCCAGGGCGACTACGCCGGGGCCATCCACAGCGCCACCCGCCTGCTGGCCCTGGACTCCTGGCGGGAGGAGGCCCACCGGGCGCTGATGCTGGCCCTGGCCCGCACCGGCCAGCACAGCGCGGCCCTGGCCCAATACGAAAACTGCCGGCGCATTCTGCAGGAGGTCTTTGGCGCGGAGCCGTCACCGGAGACGACGGAACTCTACGAGCGCATCCGGGGCGCACGACGGGGGTCTCGCGCCAATCTGCCCACGCCCGCCAGCGAACTGATCGGGCGGGCGGATGAACTGGACGAAATCCGCCGTTTGCTCACGGACCCCACCTGCCGTCTGTTGACACTGGTGGGGCCGGGCGGGGTGGGCAAGAGCCGCCTGGCCCTGGAAGCAGCCGGACAGATGGGCCCGGGCTTTCTCAACGGCGTCTGGTATGCGCCCCTGGCCGACCTCAACCCGGCCCAGCCCGACGCCATCCCCCTGGCCCTGGCCGACGCCCTGCACCTCCCCCTCTCCGGTCCCGCTACACCCCAACAGCAGATTAGCGACTTTCTGCGCCGCAAGGAACTGCTGCTGGTGCTGGACAATCTGGACCACCTGATCGGGCAGAGCGGCTGGCTGGGCCGTCTGCTGCAGGACGCGCCGGAGGTGAAAATTCTGGCGACCTCCCGGGAGCGGCTCAACCTGCGTGCCGAGTGGCTGCTGGACCTGCGCGGCCTGGCCTATCCCGACGAGAATAATACGACAGGGACAGACACGGACGCTATGCAGCTTTTCGTCCAGCGGGCACGGCGGCTACGCAACAGCTTTGCACTGGACGAGACAAATCGCAAAGCTGTTGCCCATATCTGCCGTCTGCTCCACGGCGTGCCCCTGGCCCTGGAGATGGCCGCGGCCTGGGTGCGCAGCCTCTCCCCCCAGCAGATTGTGGCTGAAATCGAGGCCAGCCTGGACTTTTTGGCCGACCCCAGCACAGACGCCAGCGACCGCCACCGCAGCCAGCGGGCCGTCTTCGACGCTTCCTGGCAGCGGCTGGCCGAGGCCGAGCGGGAAGCCTTTGCCCGGCTGGCCGTCTTTCGGGGCGGCTTTGACAGCCCAGCCGCTGGCTGGGTCACGGCCAGTCGGGCCGTCGAACTGACCGGGCTGGTGGACAAATCCCTCATCCGCCACGAGGCAGCCGACCGCTACAGCCTGCACCCGTTGCTGCACCAGTACGCGCTGGAAAAGCTGGGCGAGCAGCCCGCCCGCTGGGACGAGATGCACGACCGCCACATCCGCTGGTTCGGCCAGCAGTTGGCCGATCTGCTGCCGGATATCTACGGCGAGAAGTTGCCTGCCGCCTTGCAGACTGTCAATCAGAATCTGGACAACATCCGTCAGGCCTGGCGGGAAGCCGGGGCCAGGGGCCATTTCGCCTTTTTTGCCCAGGCGGTGGATGCCCTGCTGCTGGTCTTTGACATCAATTCCCTCTCCCAAGAGGCTCAGCAGCTTCTCCACGACGCCCGCCAGCAATTGGCCAAGCAGACCAGCGGTCTGCCCGCAGAGTCGCTTGTGCTGGCCCAACTCCTGGCCCACGAAGGCATCTTCAGCTTCCGCCTGGGCCAGTTTGACCGGGCGCACGACTATCCCCGCCAGGCGCTCGATGAGTTGCTGCGCCACAATGCGCCCCCCTTTACCCTGGGCCACGTCTACGTCTTTCTGGGCGCAGCCCACTACGGCCTGGGGGACTATGCGGCCTCCCTGGCTGCCTTTGCCGCGGCCGGGGAGGCCTACAGCCGGGCTGGTTCCGATTGGGGCGTCTCCACCGCGCTGGGCAATCAGGCCGAGGTCTACCTGGCCCTGCGCCAGATGGACGAGGCGCGGGCCTTTGCCTCCAACTCCTATACCAGAGGCCAGTCGAGCCGCAACGCCTATCTGCAAAGCCACAACGCCTATCGGATGGCGACGGTCAGCGCCCATCTTCAGGAGTACGCGGCGGCCCAGGCCTATCACCGGGAGAGTCTGGAACTGGCGCAGAAGCTCAATTATCGGGGCGGGATGGCGAATGCTTATTCGGCGCTGGGGGATATTTCCCTGGCCCAGGGCAAATACCGGGAGGCAGAGGAGCAGTTTGACGAGGCCAGGGCCATCAATGAGGAATTTGGCAATTGGCTGGACAGCGCCCATTGCCAGGTGATGGCGGGCAGCGCGGCCCTGGCCAGTCTGGACTACCCGGGGGCGCAAGCCTATCTGCGCCCGGCCCTGACCAGAGCCGCGGAGATCGGCGCGGACGGGGTGCTGGCAGACGGGCTGCTGGAGTGGGCGCGTCTGCTCCTGGCCCAGGGCGAGACAGCCCCGGCCCTGCCGATTCTGCGCTTTGTGGCCGAGAACGCGGAGAGCAGCCCTCCCGCGCAGGAACAGGCCCGGGCGTTGCTGAGCGAGCAGCCGGGCAACCCCAAAGCACGACCGGCGGAGATACCCCAGCGCAGCGATCTGCTGGCCGGGATTCTGGGCTTTGTGCCGCATAGGGGGTAAGATAACCTCACGGACACGATTCCGGGAATCGGCCAGATGATGCAGGGAATGCCCAAGTCGGTTGTGGCCGATTCCCGGAGTCAAACCCGTCCGACGGAGAACGGTGACGCGGAGCGTCGGGGGAGCGTTCCCACCCAGGAGCGATGGGAACGAGAAAGTCAATCAACCACTCAACGGAGACTTTTCAATGCAAACACGAACTGGCAACTTTCCTATCGGCTTTCGGCGGGGCGGAGGTGAATGGCAGAAGGATTTGCCGAAGCTGATCGACTGGGCCAAAGCCAAAGATCTGGGCGTCATCGACCTGACCCGCAACGCCGCGGCGGAGATGGGCACAGTCATCGCCGCGGGGCTGGCCGTCGGCTCCGTGGACCTGCCCGACAACAAAGGAATGATTGCGGCGGACAGCGGCCGCCGGGCCGAGGCCATTGCCCGCAACAGCGAACACATTAAAGCGTGCGCGGCCCACGGCCCGGTCAACCACTTTCTGGCGATGCTGCCGGAAAACCCGGCCCTGCCCCGCCGGGAGAACTTCGGCTATCTGGTGGAGAGCTTTGGCGAACTGCTGCCTGTGCTGGAAGCCAACGACGCCCGGCTGGTGATCGAAGGCTGGCCTGGCCCCGGCGCGCTCTGCTGCACACCGGAGGGCTACCGGGCCGCCTTCCGGGAGCTGCCGTCGAAGGCGATGGGCGTCAACTACGACCCCTCCCACCTGATCCGCCAGGGCATCGACCCCATGCGTTTCTTGCGGGAATTTGTGGATCGGGTCTATCACGTCCACGGCAAGGACACGGAACTGATTGTCGAAGGGCAGTACGAATACGGCTACGAGCAGCCTGCTACCTTTGCCAGCCCGATTGCCTACGGCAGCCATGCCTGGCGTTACACCATCCCCGGCCACGGCATCTTCCGCTGGACCACCGGTCTGGGCATTCTGGCCGAGAACGGCTACGCCGGCGCGGTCTCGATTGAACTGGAGGATGCCAACTTCCACAAAATCGCCGAGGCCGAGCAGTTGGGGATTGTGCAGGGGGCGAAGTTTCTGACGGGGTGTTAGCGGGTAAAGAGGAGCGGCAATCGTTTGCGAAATGTGAGGCGTGAAACGTGAGAGGATCCGAATGATCTCACGTTTCACGTTTCTGCCCGACAAATCGGCAATCCGGCGGAGGTGTGTATGTGGTCACCCGATCTTTATCTGGCCGCGTGGCACTATGCGGCGGCGATGCACGGCAGCCAGAAAGTGCCGGGCACGGAATTACCGTATTTGACACACATCGGCGCGGTGGCGATGGAAGTGATGACGGCCCTGGCCCAGAGTAGCCGGGTGGCTGACCCGAACCTGGCCGTGCAGTGTGCGCTGCTCCACGACGTTATCGAGGATACGCCCGCCAGCTATGGGGATGTGGCGGAGCGGTTCGGTGTAGCGGTGGCGGATGGGGTGCTGGCGCTGACGAAAGATACGACGCTGCCCAGCAAATCCGCACAGATGGCCGACAGCCTGGCCCGCATCCGCCAGCAGCCGCGGGAAGTGTGGATGGTGAAACTGGCGGATCGCATCACAAACTTGCAGCCGCCGCCCCACGATTGGGACCCGGCCAAAATCGCCGCCTATGGGGCCGAGGCGCAGGTGATTCTGTCCAGCCTGGGCGAGGCGGATGGCTGGCTGGCGGCGCGGCTGGGGGGGAAGATTGGGGGGTATGGGAGATAAAAAAGACCTGCCAGGTTTCGGAAAACCTGGCAGGTCTTTTGTTTTAAGAAAGTAGCTACCCTTTACAACCCGCCCAGCAGACCCGTCCACACGCTGGGGTACAGCCCGATGACGACCGTCGCCACCGCGGCGATGACGACGCTGGCGTTCAGCCCTGTCCAGATCCGGCGCTCGACCGGCTGGCAGGCTTTGCGCGCAACAGCCGTGCTAGTCTTTTATGCAGGTAAGGGATGCATCTCAACACCGACCAGAGCAGCTAACGTTGTCGAACTACTGCTGTCCAATTGGCGTCGATCACATTTTGCCGATCTGTGATACGAAAGCCGGTAGTCAACGTTCCAAATTCCGGGCTATAGGCAATAAACAGCAGCCGTTCGGTAGCCATCCAGCTTGAACTCGGAAATATAGATGTAGTACAATTATCCTCGACAACTCAGAAAGCCCTCAACGGACTCACTCTATGTCCATTGAACAGATTCGAAGCGATGTCTATTCGGAGTCGATCTCTTTCGGACCACATCTTGTGGAGCGTATGTTTGAGAATGGCATTTCGATTGACCAGGTGCTCGACGTGATTCTGCACGGAACAGTAACGAAGAAAGAATCCGACCCTCGCTCAGGCGGCAGGTACAGCAAGTACACGCTTCGGAGGCGGCGGATCACAGTGACTGTGAAAGATTGTTCCCCGGCCTTTATTATTACGGCCAATCGGAGATGAGCGCTGTAGGAGTTGAGAAAATGTGCCCAAATGGTTGTTCTGTCGAAATGAAATCAGTTTATGTGGAACGCATCTTTTACCGGCAAGGCGCGCCGATTGTGATACGCGATCTGCTGATGAATATCTGCCCCGAATGTGGCTGTGAGTCGATGCCCCTAAGCTCGGCTCGTACTGTGGAGAAAGTACTCAGTGGTCTAGTCGAGCCAGCAGGTCACTTTTCCGCTCCACTTTTTCGACCCGCGCAGGCAAATCCAGCATTGAACTGAAGCCGACTCCCACCTATCGCGACCAAAAGCAATGGAGTTGAGATAAAAAGAAAGGGCCACCGGTCAAAGACCGGTGGCCCTTTCTTTCGGCAGACGAGGGGAGTCTACAACCCACCCAGCAGCCCCGTCCACACGCTGGGATAGAGGCCGATGACGACCGTCGCCACCGCGGCGATGACGACGCTGGCGTTGAGGCCTGCCCAGACCCGCCGCTCGACCACTTCGGTGGCGTCGCTGAAGTACATTGTGACCGTCACCCGCAGGTAGTAGTAGGCGCTGATGGCGCTGTTGAGCACGCCCACAGCCACCAGCCAGGCCCAGCCCCCATCCACCGCGGCTTTGAAGAGGAAGAACTTGCCGAAGAAACCGGCCAGGGGTGGGATACCTGCCAGGCTGAGCATAAAAATCGCCATTGCCAGGGCCAGCATCGGATAGCGGGCTGACACACCGGCCAGACGGCTCTGGTCAACGTCGCCCTCGCCCGCCTTCTCCATCGCAATCGCCACCGCGAAAGCGCCGATATTCATAAAAGCATAGGCAAAGAGATAGAAGAGAGCCGCACTGCTGCCTTCCGTCGTACCGGGGACAATCCCCACCAGCAGATAACCGGCGTGGGCTACGCTGGAATAGGCCAGCATCCGTTTGATGCTCGTCTGGCGCAGGGCGGTCAAATTGCCCACCGTCATTGTGACGACGGCCAGCACGGCCAGGGCCATTCCCCACTGGGGTTGCAGGCTGGGCAGGGCAATCAGCAACACCCGGATAAAACCGGCAAAGGCCGCGGCCTTTGTGCCCACACTCATAAAAGCCGTGACCGGTGTGGGCGCGCCCTGATAAACGTCCGGCGTCCACATATGGAAGGGGACGAGGCTGACTTTGAAGCCGAAACCCACGACCAGCAGGGCGATACCGGGCAGGGCCAGGCCGAGATTGCCCGCGCCGCTGCTCAGCGCCGCGCCGATGGCCGCGTAGTTCGTGCTGCCCCCCGCGCCGTAGAGCAGGGCCGCGCCGTAGACGAAGAAGCTGCTGGCAAAGGCCCCCAGCAGAAAATACTTCATCGCCGCTTCGGTGCTGCGGGGGTTCTCCCGGTAGAAGCCGCTGAGAATGTAGAGGCCCAGGGAGAAGATTTCCAGCGCAATGAAGAGGACAATCAGGTCCGTGGCGCTGCCCATCAGCATCATCCCGCTGGCGGCCAGCAACAGCAGGGAGTAGTACTCGCCGCTCTGTTTGCGGATGATGGGCAGATAGTCGCCGCTGAGGAGTACGCCAAAGATGGCCGCAATCCCCACCACCAGCCGCACGCCCAGGGAAAAGGCGTCGGAGGTTGCGCCGGCCATATACTCGGCGGTGGGCTGATTCCAGATGTAGACAGCCGCGCCCAGACTCACCAGCAGCGTGACCAGAGAGAGACCGGGCAGAATGCCCGGGTCGTTCTGCTTGCGCCGGGCAATGTCGGCCATCATCACAATCATCGCGCCCACAATCAGGACGATTTCGGGCAGAAGGACGGAAAGGTTTTCAAAGAGTGCGGACGTATTCATTCCTACTCCAAAATACGATCTGAAATCGAAGAGTTTCGTACCAGTAGAAACGTGAGGCGTAAAACGTGAGAACACTGGACGATCTCACGTTTTACGTTTCACGCTTCCGCTTGCAAAATTAATGTCTCAACTGTACGACCGCTGTCGTCCCCTGCTGCAATACCTGCATCGCTTCCACCGCCGGGTTGATCTTGTCCAGGAAGAGATTGGGGAAGAGACCGATGACGAAGAAAAGCACGACCAGCGGAATCAGCAGGGCCAGTTCCCGCCGGTTGAGATCGGGCAGGACGCTGGCCTCATTCTTCGGATTGGTCAGCGGGCCTTGTGCTATTTTGCGAAAAGCGACCAGCAGATACCAGGCGGCCAGGATAATCCCGGCTGTGCCCAGCACAGCGTAGAGCGGGTTGTGGGCATAGGCCCCCAGCAGAATCGTGAACTCGCCCACAAAGCCGTTGAGACCGGGCAGCCCCGCGCTGCTCATCGCCACCACCAGAAAGAAGAAGCAGAAGACGGGCACGCTCTTCCACAGACCGCCAAACTCGGATAGCAGCCGGGTGTGGCGGCGTTCGTAAAGCATTCCCACCATCAGAAAGAGCGCCCCGGTGCTCAGGCCGTGGTTGACCATTTGCAGTACCGCGCCGCTCATCCCCTGCTGGTTGAAGGCGAAGATGCCCAGCATCACAAAGCCCAGATGGGCCACAGAACTGTAGGCGACCAGAGATTTGATATCCTTCTGGACCAGGGCCACCAGCGCGCCGTAGAGGATGCCCACAATCGCCAGCCAAGCGAAAAGGCCGCCGTAGCTCACGGCCGCTTCCGGGAAAATCGGCAGGGCAAAGCGCACAAAGCCGTAAGTGCCCATCTTCAGCAGCACACCGGCCAGAATCACCGAACCGGCGGTCGGAGCCTGGACGTGGGCATCGGGCAGCCAGGTGTGCAAGGGGAACAGCGGCACTTTGATAGCGAAGCCCAGGGCAAAGGCCAGGAAAGCGAACTGCTGGATCGTCACCGGCAGGTTGGCGTTTTGCAGTTCCAGCACATTGAACGTGCCGGTGTTGAAGTAGACGAGCAGAATCGCCACCAGCATCAGCGCCGAGCCGGCCAACGTATACAGGAAGAATTTGAGCGCGGCGTAGACCCGGTTCTGGCTGCCCCATTTGCCGATGAGGAAATACATCGGGATCAGGCTGAACTCCCAGAAGACGTAGAAGAGCACCAAATCCAGGGCCAGAAAGACGCCGATCATCGCCGTCTGCATCAGGAGCATCAGGGCCATATAGCCGCCCACATTCTCTTTGATGTGCTGGTTGCTGAAGGCGATGGCGATGGGCATCAGGAAGGTGGTGAGCAGCACCAGCCATAGGCTGATCCCGTCGATGCCCAGGTGGTAAAAGATGTCCAGATCGGGGATCCAGGCATACTTCTCCTGTAGCACCATCCCGGCCGCGCCGTCGGGCCAGTTGACCAGCAACAGCAGGCTGACCAGAAAGGTGACGAGGGTTGTGCCCAGGGCGATGTTCTTTTTGGCCCCGTCGCCGGGCGCAGCCAAGAGAATCAGCGCGCCGAGGAGGGGGAGGAATGTAATGATTGAAAGTAAGAAGTTCATTGGGTCACGTCACTCCATAGCGGAGAGTTGTTGTTGTTCAAATCGTTTCAAAGAGTTGTTCGTAGGTCAACTCGCGATTGCTGTATCGGTCCAGATGTTTGTGGACCATCAGAATAATTTCGTGCTTGGGCCGGTCCGGGTATTTGGCCTGAAACGGCGGAATCAACTCATTCACCATTGTATGTCCTTCGGCCAATAGCAACGCCGGGCGCTCTATCAGCGGAATGTCTTTCAGAATCAGCCGCCGCTTCTCGTCGTCCTGACCCGCTGCCCGCAGTTTGGTGATTGTTGCATCGAATTCTTCTCGTGTCATATCGCTACGCCGCCTCCCGTACCTGCGTGACCCCGGTTCGATCCAGAAGCACGACACCCGTTTCCAGCGCCTCCCGCTCAATCGTCGCCCATTGAATGCCGTAGAGTAATTCATCAGGCGTCAGACAGAGTGGTTCGATGTGCAGGCCACTGTGTAAATACGCGCCAGTGTTGATCAAAAACTGGGAACGGCGGCGCAATTTGGGAATTGTCCGAAACGCATTCGAGACAATGAGCAGATCGACGTCACTCCATTCATCCGGTTGGCCGTGAGCGTAGGAGCCAAAGAGAATAAGCGCATCAGGAGCGTATAATTCATCTACGACACTGCCAATCGCTTCATTGACACGCTCAACTTTTCGTTTGGCCTTCTCCGGAAGCATCTTCAGATTCAGCTTGAGAGACATCCTCAATCTCATCTTCGCTTCACGAGCCAGCGTCAACCCGTCCATCGCCTCTACTTCGCCGACGCCGAGATAGGGCGGCTCGCTGTCGCCTGCGCTTGGATAGCGCAGCCGAAAGTAGTAGTCCTCCAGAATCAGCAATGCTTGTCGAGAAGTGGTAAGCGAATCGGTAATGTCGCTCAGTTTATCCAGAGAGTGAGTCCGGGGCGGCAGATTACCGGTTTGCTCAATATACAGACTTTTGAGCGCCTTCTCCACTGCCTGCTGACAGTATACCAGCACAACGTCGTACAGTTGCAGGCTCAGATTCTTCTCTGCAACCTGCAAATCGTGTCGCGCTTGTCGCAGCCAGGATTCGGTATCGGGACGCATCGATTCCCCTACACAAACACAAAATACAACAGCACTGCCACCACACCTACAAATCCGGTTAAAAACTAAGGCCCAGAAGATGCCCCGGTAACCCCTGTCGATAGTATAGCTGGCGCGTAGAGATAACGACAAGCGCCGGTGACTTTCACAGAAAGATCATAGGTAGGCCAGGGGCGAGTCGGCTCCCGCGTGCTGAACCAGACCGGGTTTTCCGGCGACCCGTTGGGCAAATGGGCCATATCCAGTTGGACGGTGTATGTGCTCGGCGCAGTACCGGCTGGCACCTGAATGTTGACTGTTTTTGTTATATCCTTGCCTACCGCCACTTCGGCTGGCAATCCCTGGGGAGAGGAAAAGCTGGCAGCAGAAACGCCATTCCACGGCGTGCGCACGCCCAGATCAAAACTGGCGGCTGGTGTCCAGGTTAATGTGCCACTATTCTGGATGCGTACGGTTATTTGATGGGATGCTCCGCTGCAGATGGTCATCGGCTGTCCATTCGATGGGTAGCGAGATAGCCATAGAGGAACCCATCGATATTGAGGTGTCAAGATCGTGTTTGCATTGTTGCCATCCCGGAGATGGACGCCCGAAAAATAGTGTGTCAAAATCTGCTTATAATTTGACCAGCGAACACTAAGTTCCGCGCCGATTTCCAGGTTCTCACCGCTCATCCATCTCTGGGATCCATTTTGAGAAGCGCCTGGACCGATGGTTGAATGGGTTGTGACCGGCTCGACTACGCTCTTTAGATATGGATAGCTGGAAGCCTCGAATTCCCAAGAAAGGGAAGGATTCCCTGTGTCTTGTCGATATTGGGTATTGACGACTTCCACTGGGAAACCTGAGTCTTCATAGCTCAAAAATTGGTAGCGGGTTTGATCGACGGCTGTGTTCGTTGAAGGTAATTCGCTGCCAGGAACGTAATGTTGTCCACAGTCCCAAGCAAGGTAATAACATACCCCATTCCCGTAGGGGTATCTACAATTGCTTCGGGGCGGCGGGGCCAGCGCCCAGGAACGGACCGAGACTGCGCCTGCAGCAAGTGCCTCGGCGTTCCAGTAGGATGCCCATTCATTGGGAAGTACCCGCTTCACATAGGTTTCCAAGGGAATGTTAGTATGATCGGCTGTACCATTGAGCGGATCACCCGGGCAATCGTGACGGACGTTAACGGTCACAGTGTTGGGATTGGGCAACGGTTGGGCAAGCGGCGATGATTGCCCGATGGGTGTGGCCGATAGATCCAAAGCAGTCGTCATGAAAATCGCACAAACGATGGCAATGGTCAACAACCAGGGCTTTGCCCTGTTAATCTTCATCGTTTACCTCAATTTGCCGCTGGTTGTGTGGCTGGTGTTGAAACAGACAGCAGCCATATATCCGTGTTTTGAGCGTTTTCATCAGCGCGGCCGATCAGTAGATCTAGACTATCAGGCATCCACGCAATGATGTAATCAGGCACCTCATTATAGGTTAACTGCCGGACGTCTGTGCCATCGGCGTTGATCAGGAAAATTTCCGTGAGTGTGGAAGTGCCGGGTCCACTGGTTATCTTGCCCGTAAATGCCAGGATGTCCCCACGCGGCGACCAGGTCACCCCAGTCACGCTGAGATCAGAAATCCTCCGCTGTTCACCCGTTGTCAAATCCATCACCCAAAGCCCACTGTGCTGGAGAGGGAATGCAACTTGGTGGCTTGCAGGCGACCAGGCCACTCCGTTTACGGATGGTGAGAATCCATCGGCAACCTGCTGCATTGCTCCTGTCTGCACGTCTGCCAGCCAGAGTTCCTGATTGCGGGCAAAAAACAACTTCTGCCGGTCCGGGGAAGGATATATCTGGTAGGACACCACATCATCCGGCAGTTCCAATGCAGACTGTCGCGCCACTTGCCCATTGTGCCAGACTCGGAGATGTCGTTCGGCGACGAAGGCAACTCGCTCTGGCCCATCCCAGAACAGGCGTTGCCACGGCATCTCGCCCAGTTCACGGCTCTGCTTTGCCTGCACGTTGACGAGATAGGCCCTGGCCCATCCTGGTTGAATCTCGCGCACGTAGGCGATGCGAGGTGACCTCTGGCCCCCAGTCGGTTCCCAAGCTGGCCACTGAGCATCCTCTGTAACTTGGACTGCATTGCGGCCATCACGATCCATCACCCACAAAGGGGCGATCACGCGCCGCTGCTGGGGGGAGAGTTCCAGAATTTGGTCACTCCACTTTAAGAAGGCGATGCGGTCACCTCCCGGCGAAACGGCCACGCCTCCCATCACACTCCCGTCGGTGGTGAGTTGGGTCTCCGAGACAACCACCAGATTCTCCGCACCGAGCGGTGATGGTGTGGGCAGAGGAGAGTGTAAGGCTGGCGCTTCTGACAGGGCAGGTAGAAGCACCGCTGTTGGGGAAGATTTGGTTCTCACATCAGATGTGATTGCTGGCCCACAAGCGGCTAAGACAACAGCCACGGCAATCAGCAAAAGAACCCGTCCCATAGCTATTTTCAGAACCAAACGTTCCATTATACTGAACAGTGTCACGCCGAGCATCCCGATTGCAGCATTTATAACCCGTTTCATATCACCTCACATCCCGCGCTGGCAACAGGTCATTCACAGACGGACGCATCGTTACACAAACACAAAATACAACAGCACCGCCACCACACCCACAAAAAGACTCAGCGCATACGTCGGAACCAGCCCGTTGTGGACCCGGCGCAGCAGATTGCCCGCGGCCAGGTGGGCTGTGCCCAGCAGATTGACCGAGCCGTCGATAGCCCGCTGGTCGATGATCCCGGCGAAGAAGGCGGCCAGGACGCGCAGGGGTTCGACGATGGCAGCCATATACAATTCGTCGATATACCACTTGTGTTGGGCCAGGGATTCCAGGGGCTTGAAGACATTCGTGATGCGCTTGGCCCAGGCCGCGTCCTGCACGTAGCGGCCATAGGCCAGACCAATACCGGCGACCGAAACCAACGCGCTCACCAGCAACAGGCCAATTTCCAAGCCCACCGACGGGTGGAATGTGGCCGGGCCGACCGCTTCTTCCAGCCAGTGTTCCAGCGTGAGGACAAAGGGCAGATTGAGCAGACCGCCGATCAGCGCCAGCCCAGCCAAAATCCACAAGGGCGTCGTCATCATCCCGTGGCTCTCGTGGGCGTGGTCGAAGACGTGCTTGTCCCGCTGCTTGCCCCAGAAGGCCACAAAGACCGCCCGGAAACTGTAGAAAGCCGTGAGCAGTGCGGTGAACAGCCCCAGAATATAGAGTAGCAGATTGCTGTCAAAGGTCGAAAGCAGAATGGCATCCTTAGAAAAGAAGCCGGAGGTCAGCGGGAAACCGGCCAGGGCCAGGCTGCCGATGGCGAACAACTTGTAGGTCGTCGGCATCTTCTCCCGCAGGTTGCCCATTTTGTTGATGTTCAGTTCGCCGCCGGGCAACCCGTGCATCACATTGCCCGCGCTCAGGAAGAGCAGGGCCTTGAAGAAGGCGTGGGTGACCAGATGGAAGATGGCAAAGGCATACGCGCCCACGCCCACACCCAGAATCATATAGCCCAACTGGGAGATGGTGGAGTAGGCGAGAATCTTCTTCAGGTCGGTCTGCACCAGGGCAATCGACGCGCCCAACAGCGCGGTCAGCACACCCACCCAGGCCGTCGTCGCCATCACATTGGGGGCCAGGGCAAAGAGGACGTGGGTACGGGCAATCATATAGACGCCCGCTGTAACCATTGTGGCCGCGTGGATCAGGGCAGAGACCGGCGTCGGGCCAGCCATCGCATCGGGCAGCCAGACGAAGAGGGGCAGTTGCGCGCTTTTGCCTGTGGCCGCCAAAAGCAGCAGCAGCGTAACCCCAGTCGCAACCCCCGCGCTCAGTTGGCTTGCGTTGGCAAATACACCTTCGAAAGTAATCGTGCCCAGGCTTGTCCAGAGAGCCATCATCGCCAGCATCATCCCAAAGTCGCCGATGCGGTTGACGATAAAAGCCTTCTTGCCTGCATCCGCATAGGAGCCGTAGGTGCTGTCCTCTTTGTCAAAGTAGAAGCCGATGAGCAGGTAGGAGGCCAGACCGACCCCTTCCCAGCCCACGAACATCCCCAGGAAGTTGTCGCTGAGGATCAAAATCAGCATCGCGAAGACGAAGAAATTCAGGTAGACGAAGAAGCGCTGGAAGCGTTCCTCGTGTTGCATATAGCCCGTGGCGTAGAGATGAATCAACGCACCCACGCCGGTAACGACCAGGGCCATTGTCACGCTCAGGCTGTCGATGAGCATCGCGGCCGGTGCGTGGAAGTTGCCGATATCGATCCAGTCCCACAGATGGACGGTGGCTTGCCGGTGGTGGGGGTCCATCCCCAGCAGGCTGAAGAGCAGCCCCACAGCCACGGCGAAGGCACCGATCACCGCGCCGGATGCGATCCAGCCGATGGCGTTTTTGCTCAGTCGGGGGCCGAAGAATAGATTGATCAGCGCGCCCGCAGCAGGGAAGGCGAAGATAAGCCAGGCGTAGTCGAGCATAAGTCAGGTCTCTCCGAGGTGGAGGTGTGGCAAGCAACGGTTAGGGGATGATGGGATGATGAGATACTGCTACCGGTACTCCATCATCTCATTATCTCATCATCCTGTCACCACTTCAGCAAATTAATCTCGTCGATATTGATACTCTTCCGATGCCGGGTATTGGCAATCAGAATCGCCAGCCCCACGGCCACTTCGGCCGCGGCCACGGCCATAATTATGAAGACAAAAATCTGACCGTTGAGATTGCCCCACTGGCGGCTGAGCGCAATGAGGGTCAGATTGACGCTGTTGAGCATCAACTCCACACACATAAAGATAATCAGCGCGTTGCGGCGCACCAGCACACCTGTCGCGCCGATGGCGAAGATCAGGGCAGCCAGAATCAGATAATAGCTGGTCGGAATCATCGGTCGCTCGCTTTCAACGAAGCAATGCCTTCGCCCGCGCCTTCGGGTTGGCGGCCCATCACCAGCGCGCCGATCAGCGCCACCAGCAGCAGGATGCCCACCAGTTCAAAGGGCAGGATATAGTTGGTAAAAAGTTCCAGGCCCACAGCTTTGGGTGCGCCGCCTTGCAAGGCAGCGTTGGGGTCCGCAGGCAAAGGCAACAGCTTTTGCACCGCGCTGTAGCCCAGCCCGATTAGCAGGACGATCCCCAGCCCCAGGCCCACCAGACGGCTCCACGTCCGCTGGCTGGCGGTGAAGTCATTCGTATCCCCGCCGATGAGCATAATCACAAAGAGGATGAGGATGACGATGCCACCGGCGTAGACGATGACCTGGGCCGCGGCCAGAAACTGGGCGTCCAGGGTCACGTAGAGCACGGCCAGGCTGGCAAAATTTACCAGCAGAAAGAGCGCGCTGTGGACCGGCTGGCGACTGACCACCACACCAAAAGCCGCGGCCAGAGAGACCGCCCCGATCACCAGAAAAAAGAGTACGGATAGACTCATAGCCACTTACTCCGGGCGGATGATGACGTTGGGTTCGCCGGGATTGAGCAGTTGCTCTTTGGTCAGGACAAAATCCTTGCGCTCGTAGTTGGCCATGGCGAATTCGTGGCCCAACACAATCGCTTCCACCGGGCAGGCTTCCTCACAGTCGCCGCAGAAGACGCAGCGCAGCAGGTTGACCTCGTAGACCTTTGCGTAGCGCTCGCCGGGAGAGGTCGGATTTTCCAGATCGTTCTCGTCCGCCTCCACGTAAATCGCACCGGTGGGGCAGGCCGCCTCGCAGAGCATACAGCCGATGCAGCGCTCCATCCCGTTGGCGTAGCGCCGCAGTTCGTGCTTGCCCCGGAAACGGGGGTACATCGGCACCGAATCCCGGGGGTATTCCGTTGTAACCGGCTTTTCGGCCAGGTGCTTCAACGTCACACCCATCGCCTTGCCGATGTCGATTGCGCCTTTGATGTAGTCGCCTAATGCCATAAGTGAAAGCCCTTGAGATTAGGAGATTCGGAGATTCGGAGATTCGGTACACAATCTCCAATCTCTCAATCTCTTCTATTTCAAAAATACCGCCAACAGCGCCGAAATCACCATATACCCGATGCTCAACGGCAGGAGAAACTGCCAGCAGAAGGTCATCAACTGGTCGTAGCGGGGGCGGCTGACGCTGGCCCGCACCCAAATGAAGACACAGAGCAGCACGAAAACTTTCAGCGCCAGATAGACCGGGCCGAGCCAGACGATCTCCTCGGCAAAGGGTCCCCGCCAGCCGCCGAAGAAAAGCGTGGCCATAATCGCGCTGGTGGTAATCATACTGGTATATTCGGCCATCATAAAGAGGGCGAATTTCATACCGCCGTATTCGGTCTGAAAACCGGCCACCAGTTCGTTTTCGGTCTCCGGCAGGTCGAAGGGGCTGCGGTTGGTCTCGGCCAGAATGCAGATGAAGAAGAAGGGGAAGGCCAGCCAGAGCCAAATCCACTCCCACCAGGGCCGGGCGTTGTCCACCAGCGCGACCAGACTGAAATCCCCGGCCAGAATCAGAATGCTGACCAGGAACATCCCCATCGGCAGCTCATAGGAGACCATCTGGGCCGCCGAGCGCAGTGCGCCCAGGAGCGAATAGTTGTTGTTGCTGCTCCACCCGGCCAGGATAATGCCGTAGCCTTCCACGCCCGCAATCGCCAGAATCCACAGGAAACCGATGCTCACATCTGCCACCGCGGGCATCCCGGAAGCAATCGGAATCACCGCCCAGATGAGCAGGGCGGGAACCAGCGCCAGGGCAGGCGCGATGACGTAAATCGGCTTGTCCACGTGGTTGGGGATAATCTCTTCTTTGAAGAGCGCCTTGACCGCATCGGCCAACGGCTGCATCAGGCCAAACTTGCCCGCCCGGTTGGGGCCGTAGCGCACCTGAAAGCGCCCCAGCAACTTGCGCTCCAGCAGGGTCAGATAGGCAAAGCCCGTCAGCAGCACCACAAAAAGCACGGCTATGCGGATTACCGGAAATACTACCAAATTGAGCCAGTCCATACGGCTTCCTCAGAATGAAATTTCTCGAATCGGCGTCAAACAAAAGGACACGGATTTGCACGGATTGTCTGGATTACCACGGATTCTGTAGGTCAAACATTTGGTGTGACAAACTGCGTTTACACGTCTGCCGCATCATCTGGCTACTACGGATTATTCAAATATCTCAGTCGCCAAAATAAGCGCTCAGAAACTCGTCTCTGGAAAGTTGTGCCTGACGCAGCGCGTTGCGTAATGTCGAACCTTTGATCCGTCGATGATTTGGGAGCGTTATCGGCGTTTTTGAACCATCTTTATTAACACGAGCAAGCGCAATGTGATTTCCTTCACAGACGATTTGGAATCCAAGTCGTTCAAGCGCCCGCAACACATCAGCCTTCGGTGCGTCGGATGGAAAGCTCGGCATCAGACAGGCACACCCGCTTCAGCAATAAAGACTTCCTGCGCAATATCCTCGTCTTCAATCACTTCAGGACCGAAGGTTTCGATATGAAACTGAATGGCCGAACGAACATCTGCTAGAGCTTCCTCGTAACTATCACCCTCACCGACGACTGCCCCCTTCAACCCAACTGGGTAAGCAACATAGCCGTCCGAATGCTGTTCAACAATAATTTTGAAAGTTTGGAGTGTTTCCCAGTCAGCAATCGTTTCCGGTTCAATCGTATCGTCATAGCGCAAGACGTTATCTTTCAACTGGTGATCGCCAAAAATGTCGTCGCCTGTCGCATAGCTCACTGGCAATCGCGGAAGTACAATTACCTCCACCAGATCGCCGGGCTGATAAGGCAGCATACTTAAACGCAACTCACCGTTTGGTTCAATAATCGCGTCCGTGTGAAATACCTGAACGATTTTGGACATTCTCGCTCTCCCGCCACCCCGTCCGGCTGCAAGCCGGACTTACAAATGGTGCATCCAACCCGTTTGGTTTCGATACGCCTCGAAGACTCGGCTACTCAACCGGCGCTGGTCTTGTGAACGCGTCTGCTGCCTTGATCAGTGAGCGCTGATTGAGTAGCCCGGAGTCTGCGGAGGGCGTATCGAAATCAAGCGAACGGGTCTACGAGTCATTTCGTGTCTACCCGCTTGGTTTCGATACGGCGGGAAACAGCACCCGCCTACTCAACCGGCGCTAGTCTGATACGCGTCCAACGCCACTGCTTACGCAATACGAAATACGCACTACGCCTTCTCGACTTTGACTCTCTGCACCACACTCCCATTCAACAACGCCCCCACCGGCGCGCCGGGCAGGCTTTCGGGAATCCACGCGCTGCCGGGCTGGACTTGCGGGCTGACGTGGACGGTCAAGGCCAGTGACCCCTCCGGGCTGCTGGCGGCGACGGCTGCGCCTTCGGCCAGACCCAGCTTTGTGGCATCCGCCGGGCTGAGACCGACGACTGGGCCGACTGTTACGCCACCCAATTTCTCGGTGACGCTGAAAAGCGTGCCGCCGTCGAAAAGGACGGTGCCGGTGACGAGGGTGAGCGGGTACTCTTTGCTGCCCTTCGCCATCTTCTGGCGCACTTCCTTTAGTTCCGGTTTGCTGCGCAGAGCCGCGGCGTCCCACTGCAAGCCCTGGTCGCCCAGCGCTTCCCAGGTCAGACCCCGGTAGATGGGAGCGGCTTTGCCGATCTCGGCTTCCAGTGCTTTGGCGTCGGCGAAGTGCCACTTGGCCCCCAACTTTTGGGCCAGATGGCTCAAAATCGCCCAGTCGGCCGCGGCCCTGCTCTGGGGCAGGGCAACGGCTTTGGGCGCACGTTGCACCCGGCGTTCCAAATTCGTGAATGTGGCGTCTGTCTCCGCCCAGCCCAGGGCGGGCAGGACCACATCGGCCCGTTTCGCCGTCTCGGTCAAATAGAGTTCCTGGACGACGAGCAGGTCCAGTCCATCCAACTTCTCCGCCCAATCGGGACGCTCGCTGGCCGGGTCCGCGCCCATCACATAGAGGGCCTTGACGCCGCCGTCCAGCATCTGCTTATAGCTCTTGCCCGCTGCGGTGGGTAGCTTGCACTCCCACAGATTTTCCAGCCGCTTGACCGCATCTTTGTTGCTCAAACTGGCGTGGCCGGGCAGACGGTCGGGCAGTACGCCCATATCCCGTGCGCCCTGACTGTTGGCGTCCAGCCCCACAAAGGCCAGCCGGTCGGCGTGGCCGGTGAGGAAGGCCAGATTCGCCAGCCCGTCGCGGATGGCCGGGCCGTCGCTGCCCCGGGCCGCCTGGGGACCGTAGATAATCAGCGCCTTCTCGCTCTTGGCCAGCATCGCCGCAGCCGCTTTGACAGCCGCCGGGTCTGTGCGGCAGAGATCGGTCAATGCCCGGTCGTCGGCCTCGGCGGTCCACTTTTTCACATCGGCCAGATGGGTGACCGCCGCGCTGTTCAGCCTCTCTTTTTGCCCGGCCGCGGCCCGCAGCAGCCCGTTGAGCAGCGTCGCTTCGGTTCCCGGCTCGTAGGCCAGATAGGGGCCGTTGTAGCGGGTCAGTTCAATGCGGCGGGGGTGGGCGATAATCAGCTTTGCGCCGCCCTTCTTCACCGCCCGCTTCAGATGCAGGTCCAGAATCGGCAGTTCCTCGCTGGGGTCGATGCCAAAGAGGAAAATCGTGTCCACCTGGGGATTCGGTCCGTACTGGGGCTTCATCACCGCGGCCAGGGAGGGCAGACCGGTCGGGAGACCGGCCACATCTGCGCCGTCCCGGTGGTCGATGTTGTTTGTGCCGATGACGCTGCGGAAGAGCCGTTGCAGCGCGTAGTTGCTTTCGTTGCCGATTTTGGCGCTGCCGATGGCTCCGATGGCGGTTGCGCCGTGCTGCTGTTTCACCGCCTGCAATTTCCCGGCGATAAAGTCCAGGGCTTCGCTCCATTGGACGGGGACGAGTTCGCCGTTCTTGCGCAGAAGGGGTGTCTCCAGCCGGTTCTCGCCGTTGACCCAGGCGTGGGCAAAGCGGCCTTTGTCGCAGATCCACTGGTCGTTGACCTGCATATTTTCCCGGCCAATGATGCGGCGGACGGTGTGGGTGCGGGTGTCCACCCGAATGTTGCAGCCGACGGAGCAGTGGTTGCAAACGCTGGCCGTGCGCTCGACTTCCCAGGGCCGGTAGGAGAAACGGGAAATACGGTTGGTCAGCGCGCCCACCGGGCAGATGTCGATGATATTGCCGCTGGTCTTGGCGTCTACGGGTTGCCCGTCCTGGATGTCGATGACCGTCTCGTTGCCCCGGTTGTGCAGACCCAATTGGGGTTTGTCTTCCCACTCTTCCAGATAGCGGATGCAGCGCCAGCAGAGCACGCAGCGCTCCTGGTCCAGAACAATCATATCCGAGATGTCGTAGTTTTTGTGTGCAAGTCGTTTCGGCTCCACCAGTTGGCTGATGCCCGGCCCGAAACGCAGGGTCTGGTCCTGCAAGGGGCATTCGCCGCCTTTGTCGCAGATAGGGCAGTCCAGGGGGTGGTTGAGCAGTAAAAAGCCCAGATTGGCCTCCTGCACTTCCTGCACCTGAGCGGATTTGGTATGGACGATCATTCCTTCGGCCACGGGTGTAGTGCAGGCGGTCATCAATCGCGAACCGCGCGGGCCTTCGATCTCCACCATACACATCCGGCAGCAGCCCACCGGGTCCAGCTTGGGGTGGGAGCAGAAGACGGGGATTTCGATATTGGCCGTCTCCGCGGCGTCCACCAGCAGTGTGTTGGGGGCCACGGAGATCTGCTTGCCGTCGATTGTCAGGGTTACGTTGTCAGCCATAAAATAGTCGTTCCTATTACTTCAGCCGCGCCGAAAGGATGTCACCGACTCGCACAGTGCAGTCGGGGAATGCCAATGGCGCTATGGTTTCGTCTGCCAAATAGACTGTGCGTACCCGATAACCGGCGTGACCCACCGCCAGCGTCATCGGCTCACGATAGACTTCCAACTGCCAATCCTGCAAGTTCCACAGCCAGTATTCGGGGATTCCCGCGCTGGCGTAGGTGGAGCCTTTGATAGTCTGATCCGAGTCCAGTGTGCTGTAGGCTACTTCCGCCACCAGCAACACTTCATCCGGGTAAGGGTGGCGACGAGCATATTTGTCCTGCCTGCTGCGGGCGATGACCAAATCCGGTTCCGGTTCGGTCCGCTGCTCGGTTAGGGTAATCGGCGATTGCATAAAGACTTGGGCACGCCGACCAATTCGCTCGTTGAAATAGTCGTAAAGTTGATGAACACAGGTGCGGTGATAGGCGGTAAATGCGCTCATTTCAATCAGCAACCCATCCAACAATTCGATCCGGGGCATCCCTTCCAGCAGACCCAACTCAATCAGCCGGTGATATTCTTCCACCGAAAAACGACGCAACGGATATTTGGTCTTTAGAAGAAACTCATTCTCCTGCTGGAGTTCTTCCTCAGAGAACCAATCTGCCTTCAGAACCAGCAGCCCTTCGATCAGTTCGAGATGTTCGTCGGAATGGAGAAAGCCAGTTTCGATCAGCTTGTGATATTCGTCGAGTGTGAATCGATGCAGCCGAACGCCGCCCGATACCAATCCTTCGTCGGGGATAATTTCCGGCTGGACGCGTCTGCGTTGTACGGTTGGCAGGACGACTGTCATCGTTTATTTCCCTGTCCGGAGTCGTTTGTCTCCTCACTCTGTACTCTGCCAACAAAGTTCTTGTGAGTACCCGTTCGCTGGGCTTCGATACGCCCTCCGCAGACTCCGGGCTACTCAGCCAGCGCTCACTAGTCCGGTTTGCTGTTCACGAATCACGCATTACGTTTTACGTCAGTCCCCTGGCACAAACTCGTCGTGCAACACAATCCGCTCGCCCTGGGGTTTCTGCGCGTTCTGGTGCAGACCGCTGGGCGTGTGGGTATCGGGCCGGTAGATGGGCCGGATGGGAATATCCGGGCCGATGTTGGACGGGTTTGTCGCCGCAATGTGGGCCAGGAACTCGTGGCGGAACTTGGCCAGATTGCTCTGCATTCCCCACACGGAAGCCTCGCCAAAGGGACAGAAGCTCTTGCCCGCAATGTTGCGGGCGATATATTCCAGCAGGTCCAGGTCCTTCTCCCGGCCCTGGCCCTCTTCGATACGCAGCATAATTTTTTCCAGCCACGCGCCCCCTTCCCGGCAGGGGGTACATTTGCCGCAGCTTTCCTCCCGGTAGAAGGAGAGGGTGCGCCGGGCGATCTCCACCATCGAGAAACGCTCGTCGATGACAATCACACCGGCAGAGCCGAGGAGGGAACCGGCCGCGGCCACAGATTCGTAGTCCAGGGGCGTGTCCATCTGGTCGGGCGTGAGCAGCTTCATCGACAGGCCGCCAGGGACAATCGCTTTGATAGGCACATCGTCCAACTCCGGCCCGCCGCCGTATTTGTAGATCAGATCGCGCAGGGTGGTGGCGTGGGGGAGTTCGTAGAGACCGGGCCGCTTCACATTGCCGCTGAGACAGAAGATACGCATCCCCGCGCTCTGCTCTGTGCCGAAGCCCCGATACCACTCGACACCGTGGCGCATGACGTGGGTGACGTTGGCGATGGATTCCACATTGTTGACGATTGTGGGCTTGGCGTAGAGGCCCTCCACCGCAGGAAACGGCGGCTTCAGTCGCGGCTGGCCACGGTAGCCTTCCAGCGAGGAAAGCTGGGCGGTCTCTTCGCCACACTCGTAGGCGCCCGCGCCCCGGTGCATTACCACTTCCAGTTTCTTGCCTGTACCGAAGCAGTTGTCGCCCAGATAGCCCGCGGCTTTGGCTTCGGCAATGGCCGCCTGCATCCGGGTATACGCGAAGTAGTATTCGCCCCGAATATAGACGTATGCCTGCTCCGCCTCGATGGCGAAGGCGCTCATAATAATCCCCTCCAACAGTTGGTGGGGGTCGTATTCCATAATCATCCGGTCTTTGAAAGTGCCCGGCTCGGACTCGTCGGCGTTGACCACCAGATAGCGGGGAAAGACGCCTTTGGGCAGAAAGCCCCATTTGACGCCGGTGGGAAAGCCCGCACCACCCCGCCCGCGAATGCCGCTGGCTTTGATCTGCTCGATGACCGCCTGGGATGCCATCTCGCTCAACACCCGCTTGGCCGTAGCATAGCCGCCGTCGGCTTCGTAGCTGGCCAGGGTGTGGCTGTCCGGCGTCTTGACGCGGGAGAGCAGATAGAGCGTTTCCATCCCGCCGTGGTTGTAGGGACCAGCGGTGACGCCCGCGCTTTCCGGGTCGCCTTCGGGTGTCCAGCGCTCTAAAGTCGTGAAGCCCTTGCCCGCTTTGAGCAGATCAACGACCTTTTCCACATCCTCCGCCGAGTCCAGATTCTCGAAGTAGCGAATCTGACCGGTCTTCTGGTCAGTGACAGCCGCCATCGGCGCGGTGCCGCAGGAGCCGAGACATTCCATGTGGTCCAGGCCAAACTGGCCATCTTCGGTCTTCTGGCCGTGATGGACGCCCAGAGTCTCTTCAAAGTGGTGCATACACTTGCCGCCGCCCCGCAGCAGGCAGGGGACGTTCGTGCAGACCTCCACGTGGTATTCGCCCTTGGGGGCCTCGTGGAACATATTGTAGAAACCGACGACCGCCGAGACCTCCACCGGGGCAATGCCCAGGATGTCGGCCAGTTCATTCTGGGCCTCCACCGGGCAATAACCGAACTCCCGCTGGATCACATAGAGCGCGGGCAGCACCGCCGACCGCTGCCGTCCGGCAGGGTAGCGGGTCATAATTTCGTCGATTTCTGAACGCATAGAAGCTGTAATCATTATCATTCAATCCTGAGGAATAGGACACGGATTGCCACGGATGAAAAGGATTTTCACGGATTTCTTAAGAACTGAATAATTCAGGTGTTTTCGTTGCTGGTTCAGCAATCAATGGACACGGATTTACACGGATGAAACAGATTTGCACGGATTACTTTGCCGGTGGTCTATTTCCGGGTTTCAATGGGTTGTCAAGAATTCGACGTTTGGTCTCAGGTTCAGGGCCAAAGTTGAGGAGGAGTCCTACCTCACAGTCCGTGGCCCGTAAATAATTGACCAGTTGCGCCAAGTGATTGTCGTGGATTTTGTCGGCAGACTTCAATTCCAGAATGATCAGGTTTTCGACAACGATGTCAGCGTAATAGTCGCCAACCGATATGCCTTCGTAATAGACCGTAATCGGGCGCTGGCTGTCAGCCTTCAATCCACGGCGACGAAGCTCCACCAGCATCGCATTCTCGTAAACCTTCTCCATAAAGCCATACCCCAACGCATTGTAGACTTTATAGAAAGCATTATGAATTTGCCCGGTCAACTCTGAATGTTTCACATTTCCCTCCTTCAAGAAACGTGCCAAAGCCGTCTCCGAAAATCCGTGAAAATCTATCCTATCCGTGAAAATCCGTGTATTGTACTTCTCCACCTCAATCCTACAAGCAAAACTGCCCTGAAAATAGCCATTCGTACGTCGGACCGACCAGCGACGTTGCAGGCCCGTCGGACTAACAGTCCGACCTACATTTTCATCCCCCGTGGCGCAACCCGTCGCATGGGGAACTGTTCTCTATAAAGAAAAAAATCCGTGAAAATCCATCCTATCCGTGAAAATCCGTGTACTTCTGCTACCTGTCCACTTCCCCCAGCACAATATCGATCGAGCCAATATTCGTCACAATATCCGAGAGCATCTCGCCCCGGCTCATTGTGTCGATGGCGTAAAGGTTATTGAAACTCGGCCCGTGGATGTGCAGGCGGTAGGGCCGGGGCGAGCCGTCGCTGTAGAGATAGAAGCCCAGTTCGCCTTTGCTGCCTTCGATGCCGTGATAGTAGAAGCCGGGATTGACGTGGAAACCTTCGGTCATCAGTTTGAAGTGATGGATGAGGGATTCCATACTCAGGTCCAGCTCGGCTCGGGGCGGCGGGGTGACTTTGCGGTTGTCGGTCTTGTAGAGACCGTCGGGCAGGTTTTTGATCGCTTGCCCAATGATACGCAGACTCTGGCGCATCTCTTCCATGCGCACCAGATAGCGGGCGTAGCCGTCGCCGTCGGTCTGCACCGGCACTTTGAAATCATAATTTTCGTAGCCGCCGTAGGGCATATCCCGGCGCAGATCCCAGTCCACGCCGCTGCCCCGCAGCATCGGGCCGGTCAGCCCCATCTCCATCACCTGCTCCCGACTGAGAACGCCGATGCCCCGCAAGCGGTCGTTCCAGACCCGCTGCTCGGTGAGCATCCGCTCGTAGTCGTCGATTTTGCCGGGCATCACCCGCACAAAGTCCTGCAAATGGGCGAGGAAGGCTTCGGGCAAATCCGCCCAGACGCCGCCCACACGAATATAACTGACAGTCAGCCGTGCGCCACAGACCATCTCGAAGAGGTCGAGAATTCGTTCCCGTTCCCGGGTGGCATACATTAATAAGGACATACCTGTGCCAGAAACGTCCAGCACGTGGGTGGAGAGCCAGAAGAGATGGGAGGAGATGCGCTGCAACTCACCCATAATCACCCGGATGACCTGCGCCCGTTCGGGAATCTCGACGCCCAGCATATGCTCCACAGTCAGGACATAGGCCAGATTGTTGTTCATCCCGGAGAGATAGTCCATCCGGTCGGTGTAGTAGACAAAATCTTTGTAGCGTTTGCTTTCGCCGGTCTTCTCAAAGCCGCTGTGCAGATAGCCCAAATCCGGGTCGATGCTCACCACCCGCTCGCCGTCCAACTCCACCACCAGCCGCAGCACGCCGTGGGTGCTGGGGTGGTGGGGACCCATATTGATCACCATATTTTCCCGGTTCATACCGGGAGGCATATCGGGGGCGTGGCTAATGGACGGGAGAATCTGCGTGCCCAGGGTCTCAAACTCCGGGTCGTCCCAGGTCAGGGAAAAGGGGACTTCCTCGCCGCCTACAGGGATATGCTTTTGCAGGGGATGATTGGGCCAACCCTTGGGCATCAAAATGCGACGGGGGTCCGGGTGACCGGTGTAGCTGATGCCCATCAGGTCGGCGCACTCCCGCTCCGGCCACTCCGCGCCCTGATAGGCGGCGGTCAGGCTGGGGATACTGGGTTTGTCGCCGCCGGTGCAGTCGGCCACCAGTGTGATGTGCTGCTTGCGGCTGTAGGAGCGCAACTGGGCCACAGACTGAAAACGGGCCGCGCCCCCGCCGATGGGCAGTTCCTTGCGGTCCAGGCCGGTCACGTCGATCAGCGACTCGTAGCGCAGTTGGGGATCGCTCTTGAGAAACTGGGCAACCTCCACCAGCTTTTCCGGCTTGACGTATAGCACCTGATTGCCGTTGTGCATCCCCGCGGCCAGCACATCCCCGCCGAAGCGCTCGGCCACGCGGGTGGTGTCGGCGCTTTCGCCGCTGGGCATAGGGGCCACGGCAGGAATCCCCGGCACGTTCAGACTGGGCAGGGTTTCGTAGGGACGGACGCGGGGGGAAGTGTTCAACGGCATATTCTAGGAACTCCGCTTGAGAAGCGTGACGCGTGAAACGTGAATTTCATCGAATGCTCTCACGTTTCACGTTTCACGCTTCGACGGCTAAATTCGGACAGTCGCCATTTCTGGTCTACGCTCCCAACGGCAGAATCTCGTCCACCGTCGGCGCAATCTGCTTGGGCTTGCGCCAGTCGTCGATGCTCTCCCGGCCCTGCTTCTCCCGCAACTTCTCCAGCGCAAAAAGGAGCGCTTCGGGGCGAGGCGGGCAGCCGGGAATATAGACATCCACCGGAATAATTTTGTCCACGCCCTGAATGATGGCGTAGTTGTTGAAGGGACCACCCGCGCTGGCGCAGATGCCCATCGCAATTACCCACTTGGGTGCGGACATCTGGTCGTAGATACGCTTGATGACCGGGGCCATTTTGTTGCTCACCCGACCAGAGACAATCATCAGGTCTGCCTGACGGGGGCTGGCCCGAAAGAGTTCCGAGCCGTAGCGGGCGATGTCGTGGCGAGCTGTGCCCGTGGCGATCATCTCAATGGCGCAGCAGGCCAGACCGAAGAGGAGCGGCCAGGTGCTGTTGGCGCGGCCCCAGTTGATCAGACTGTCCAGTGTGGTTGTTACTATACCGTCGGGTGCTTTTTGTTCAATACCCATAAATGCCTCGTAGTGCGTGGTGCGTGAACTTGCCACCTACAACAATTGCGTATTGCGTATTTCGTTGACCAGTGAGCGCTGGTTGAGTAGCCCGGAGTCTGCGGAGGGCGTATCGAAACCAAGCGAACGGGTCTACAAGAATTCTCCGCTGACCCGCTTGGTTTCGATACGCCTCGAAGACTCGGCTACTCAACCGGCGCTAGTCACCTGCCGCCCTACCCCCACTTCAGCGCGCCCTTTTTCCATTCGTAGATAAAGCCGACGATGAGAATCAGCAGGAAGGGGGCCATTGCCACCAGCGCAAAGACCCGCAGGTCACGCAGAACCGCGGCCCAGGGGTAGAGGAAGATGACTTCAATGTCAAAGATGAGAAAGAGCATCGCCACCAGATAGTACTTGACTGGGAAGCGGCGGCGGGCATCGGAGAAAGGAATGATGCCCGATTCGTAGGGTTCCAGTTTCTGCGAGTTTGTCTCTTTTGGCCCCAGAATGGCCGGCAGAATCAAGACAATCGCGCCAAAACCGACGCCAAGCACAATCATAATCAGCAGAGGCAAATAATCAATTGCCATCGTGCGTCCCTTTCGCTGCGACGGGCAGGTTTGATTCCGGAATCAGCCAGATGATGACGGGAGAGCCGAGAGACTCTGTGGCCGATTCCCGGAATCGTGCTAGCGGAGATTGGGGCGGGATTCGTTCGTGCATTTTTACACGAACGGGGGCATTGTAGCACGGAAGGGAGGGGCTGTCAAAGCCATATCCAGTTTTGTGAAATTTGGAGCTTTGTTGTAGTGTAGACACCAATCTTTGTCTTGCAGACTTTTCCAAATCAAAACCGCTATGCTATACTGCTAGGCGTTTGTACTTTTCCACACAATCGGAATTTGAAGGAGCGGCACGTATGCTGTCTCAGTACGCATTCATTCTTATTATGGCAGCGATTGCGCTGATATTGCCGGTGGCGGCTATCGTCATGGGCCATCTTTTGGGGCCACGCCGACCCGACCCGGTGAAGAACGCAGTCTACGAGAGCGGTGTGGAAACCATCGGCGATACGTGGGTGCAGTTCCGTGCCCAGTATTACCTGATTGGTCTCGTCTTTGTGGTTTTTGATGTGGAGGCGATCTTCCTCTTTCCCATCGCCGTCGCCTACAGCCAATTGAGTATGTTCGCCGTCTTTGCGACAATTTTCTTTGTGCTGCTGCTCATTGTCGGTCTGCTCTACGACTGGCGCAAAGGTGCTTTGGAGTGGCAGTAAGCTTCGGTTGACCCCACCTGGTTTCGATACGGCTGGAAAAAGCCCGCTTTCTTAAGCGGCTTCTACTCAACCGGCGCTGGTCTTGGCTGGAATCTTTCTGAAATTTATCGATTGCGCACGCCCCTGGGGTTGGAGGCAAACGGATGCAAGGTTCAACGTGGAGTGATGGGATTGTCGGGCTGCTGACCGGGCTGGGTCTGCCCGATATGCTGGCGCTGGGTATCGCCTACGGCATTGGGGCATTTATCCTTGTCAACTTTGGGATGATTTCCGCCCTGCTGCTGATTTGGATCACCCGCAAGGCTATCAGCCGGATACAGGACCGTCTCGGTCCCAATCGTCTCGGCCCCTACGGTCTCTTTCAGACGGTGGCCGACGCGGCCAAACTGATCTCCAAAGAGGTTATTACGCCCAGCCAATCCGATTTTCTGGCCTACAATGCGGCGCCTATCCTCTCGGTTTTTGGTGTACTGATTCTGCTGGCCGTCGTGCCTTTCGCCCCCGGTCTGATCGGTATGGACCTGAATGTGGGCGTGCTCTTTGTGGTGGCTCTCGGCTCTATTGGTGTGATGGCGGCGCTGATGGCGGGCTGGGGCAGCAACAACAAATATGCGCTGCTGGCCGGTTTTCGGGTGGTAGCCCAGTTGCTCAGCTACGAAATTCCGATGGTACTCTCCATTCTGACCGTCGTGCTGGTCACCGGCACAATGAGCTTTGGCAGAATTACAGAGTTTCAATCCCTGACTATCGGCGGCTTCAATCTGGGCATCGGCTGGTTGGGTATTATGATGCCGGCCGCGATGCTCATCTTCTTCATCAGCTCCCTGGCCGAGGCCGAACTGACCCCTTTCGACCTGCTGGAAGCCGAATCGGAACTGATCGCCGGTTTTCACATCGAATATTCAGGGATGAAGTTCGCTATGTTCTTCCTGGCCCAGTTTGTCAACGCCTGGGTGCTCTCGGCCCTGATGGCCGTTCTCTTCCTGGGTGGCTGGCAGGGGCCGGGCGTGGGTCTGCCCGTCATCGGCCCGGTTCTGGGTCTCGGCTACTTCTTTATTAAGAGCTACGCCGTCTACGTTTTGCAACAGTGGGTGCGCGGCACATTTCCCCGCGTCCGCATCGACCAGATGATGTACTTCGCCTGGAAGGTGCTGGTTCCGGCCAGTGTTGGTCTGATTATTGTACAGGCGATTGTCCAGAAATTGCCCTTCCGCGATCCGGTCATCTACGCCCTTATCTTCCTGGCGAATATTGGCGTGATTTGGGTGGTGGCGACCGTTCTGCAACGCTACATTAAGAGCGACACAATGGGCACCAAACGCTCCTTCGAGCCGACTTCGCTGATCGGCACAATGCAAAAGGCCGATACGTACGCGATGTACTAAAGATGGCGAGTGATACGTGAAACGTGAGAGCACTCGGACGATCTCACGTTTCACGTTTCTGACAGACGGACAGACAGTATCTGTACAGAATTTTTTTGACTCATTTCACGCAGGAAGCGCAGGTTTTTCGATGCCAGAATTGCCTCCCCTACCCACTATCGGCCAACTGGTCTTTACCGGCTTCGCACTCTTCACCTGTGCCTCGGCGCTGGGTGTGGTGTTGGCCCGCAATCTATTCCACGGCGCGCTGGCCCTGGTGGCAACGCTCTTTGGCGTAGCCGGGCTTTATGTGATGCTGGAAGCTGAGTTTCTGGCCGTCAGTCAGGTGCTGGTCTATGTGGGTGCGATTGCCACGCTCATTGTCTTCGCCATTATGCTCACCCGTTCGATGATGTATGGCAAGACTTCGCCGCTCAACCGCCAGTGGGGCAAGACCGGTCTCTTTGCAGTCCTGATCTTCCTGGCCCTCTACGGCTTCATCGGTTCGATTCCCTGGGCCGACAGCGCCGCGCCTGTGTTGGCCGACGAGTCGATGATTGCAGCGCTGGGCGTACAGTTTGTCACTTCCTATGTCGTTGCATTTGAGGTGCTGGGGCTGTTGCTGCTGGTCGCGCTTGTGGGCGCGGTGATGCTGGCGCGGGATAACTAAAGAAGTAAGCAGTGACCAGTTATCAGTTTGGCGGACGGGCTGCTCACTGATGGCTGTTTACTGATAACTGCTCACTTTTGCACGCAGGAGGACGCATCCGTGGTTCCATTGACCGGATATTTACTGGTAGGCGCATTTCTATTCTCCGCGGGTCTCTATGGCGCGCTGGCCCGCAAGAACGCCATCGCTGTGCTGATGAGCATTGAGCTGATGCTCAACGCGGCCAACATCAATCTGGTGGCCTTCTGGCGCTACGGCGAGGCCCAGGCCGATCTGGCCGGGCAGGTCTTTGCCGTGCTGATCATCGCCCTGGCCGCAGCCGAAGCTGCCGTGGGGCTGGCGCTGATTATCTCGGTCTACCGGGAACGCAAGACGGTGGATTTGGAGGAGTTGAACCTCCTGGCCGGGTAATGTTTCGCAAACCCGATTCCGGGAATCGGCCACGGGTTCTTTCGGATTTCCCTAATTCTCTGGCCGATTCCCGGAATCAGAGACGTATGCCCAAACAACTATTGACGGGTACACTGGAGGAACAGTGTGATTTCCTCTACGCAATGGCCCAGGAAAAGATGGGTGAGGGCAACTTCACAGGGGCCTATCACGCGCTGAAGGAAGTGGTGAAGCACGCGCCGGAGCGGCAAGAGGCGGTGACGCTGCTGGCGATTGCCAAACAGCGCAAATCGGAGCAGAGCCGTCTGCTGCTGATTTCCCTGATCGGTGGGATTCTCTTTATCGGAATCGGTTCCGCCCTGGGTGTCTCTGGGGATCTGTGGCTGTTGGCCCTGGGATTTGTCGGTCTGGTCGTCGGTTATGGGGTTGGCAATCTGCTCAACAGCCTGCGCCCCCCAGCCGAAGCCGGCTGAAAGTAGAAGAGTTAGAACGCAGATTACGCAGAAACAACTGATTTTCGCAGATTTTATCGGACTCAATCAGCGTTTATCAATTCAAATCATTAAAATCTGCGTCCTCTTTTTGACTCATTTGAAATATCAATTGTCGTAACGCACGCCAATGAGGTCTGTCTATGGATGGCATTTTTAACGCAGCGTGGATTGTACCCATCCCGCCCTTTCTGGCTTTTCTCGCCATCGTCCTGGGGTTGAACCGCAACAAGCGGGGCACAACTCTGGTGGCGGTGAGCGCGGCCGTTTTGAGCTGGATTCTGGGCTGGGGCATCGCCTTCGCTTCCTTCTTCGCCGAACATTTCGGCGAACACCCCATCGACCAGGCGCTCTACTCCATCCCCACGGGGACGAGTGAGTTCGTCATCGGCTTTGCGGTGGACCCGGCCAACGCCCTGATGCTCTTTATGGTCCCCTTTCTGGTGCTGATGATCTTCATCTACTCCAGCGGGTATATGACCTTTCCGGGCCATCTGAGCGCGGCCGCCTATCCCGAAGCCGTGGCCCAGGGCAAAGACCCCCGCTACAGCCGCTTCTTCGCCTACATCAGCCTCTTTGCCACGGGTATGCTGGGGCTGGTCGTCTCCAATAGTCTCCTGATGTTCTTCATCTTCTGGGAGATTATGGGGCTGTGCAGCTATCTGCTCATCGGCTTCTGGTACGAGAAGCCCACAGCCAAAGCTGCGGCGATCAAAGCCTTTATGACCACCCGTATCGGCGATGCGGTGATGCTGATCGGGATGCTGCTGCTCTACATCCGCAGCGAGCCGAGCAGCCTGCGCTTCTCCGAACTCTTTACCGCCGAGAATCTGGAACAACTGGCCCACAGCACAGCCAACGTTCCCTTCATCGGCACAGTTCCCTGGATTGCGCTGATTGCTGTCCTCATCTTCTTTGGGACAATCGGCAAGAGCGCCCAGTTCCCGCTCCACGTCTGGCTGCCCGACGCTATGGAAGGGCCGACACCGGTCAGCGCGATGATTCACGCGGCCACAATGGTTTCGGCGGGCGTCTTCCTGCTGGTGCGGATGTTCCCCATCTATGAGTACGCCGGGGAAGTCTCGGCCAGTGCGCTCCAATTTGTGGCCTTTATCGGCGGCTTCACGGCCATCTTTGCGGCCACAATCGCGATGGCTCAGTGGGATGTAAAGCGGGTGCTGGCCTACTCCACTATCAGCCAGTTGGGTTATATGGTGGCGGCGATTGGGATGGGCGCGTATGTGGCGGCCCTCTTCCACCTGCTCACCCACGCCTTCTTCAAAGCCCTGTTGTTCCTGGGGTCGGGTAGCGTCATTCACGGGGTGGAGCACGGCTTCCATCACGCCCACGCACACGGCGGGCACGATGCCCACGGCCACGACGATCACGGCCACGGACATCTGGTCCATCGCTCGGACGGCGACCTGAACCCGAACGACCCCCAGGATATGCGCAATATGGGCGGTCTGCTGCAACGGATGCCCCGCACGGGCTGGACGTTTATCATCGGCGGTCTGGCCCTCTCCGGCTTCCCGCTGATCACCGCCGGTTTCTGGTCGAAGGATGAGATTCTGGCCAGCGCCTGGGGCGGCAACCACCTGTGGGTCTTTGGCACGTTGGCCCTGGCCGCTTTCCTGACTGCCTTCTACACAATGCGCCAGATCGGGCTGACCTTCCTGGGCAAGCCCCGCTCCGAGGGTGCGTCCCACGCGCCGGAGAGTGTCCCGGCGATGACGACCCCGCTGATCCTCATCAGCTTCTTTGCGATTGTGGCTGGCTGGGTGGGCATTCCCGAACACTTCCCGGTCATCGGTGGCATTGTTCCCAACTGGATCGAACATTTCATCGAACCCTATTTGGAATATATGCACCTCCACCCCCACGTCCTGGAGTTCAATTACGTGCCTCTGGTGACATCCCTGGTGGTGGCGCTGGGTGGGCTGGGGCTGGGCTATGTGATCTACGGCAAGGGTTTGAAGGAAGGGCAGATCGACCCTCTTTCCAAGCTGCTCGGCCCCATCTGGTGGGCCTGGCATCGCAAGTATTGGGTGGACGAATTCTACAGCGCCACAATCATCGCCTTCACAATGGCGCTCTCCAAGTTCCTGGCCCTCTTTGACCGGGAATGGGTCATCGACCCGCTGATCAACGCCATCGGTCGTGTGGCGCTCTGGTTCAGCGCTGTGCTGGCCGCCTTTGACCGCATTGTGGTAGACGGCGCGGTGACGGGGCTGGGCTGGCTCTCGGATCAGGCCGGCAGCGTTACCCGGATGTTGCAGGACGGTCGTGTTCAGGCCTATCTGCTCTTTGGTTTACTAATGGCAGCCGTTTGGCTCTTCCTGAGCGTTCTGCCGTTGATTATGACTCTGGTTTAGAAGAAGTTTTCAGAAGTTCGACTTTTGCGAAAAGTCGAACTTCTGAAAGTCGAACTTCTGAGAATGTAACACCTCGTCCGTTCCTGAGGAGAAGATTTCATGGAATCGCTTGATTCGATTGTTTTAACAGTCATTTTGTTTTGGCCGGTGGTGTCGGCGCTGCTGGTGCTGCTCTTTGGCAGCAACGACAGGCTCATCAAAAATGGGTCGGTTTTCGCCAGCCTGCTTCCCCTGGGCCTCAGTATCTATCTGCTGACGGCCTACGACTTTACCGTGGGCGGGATGCAGTTCAATGTGAACGCCGAGTGGATTCCCCAACTCAACGCCAGTTTCCATCTGGGCGTGGATGGGTTGAGCGTTCCGTTGATCTTCCTGACCGCGCTGCTCTCGACGCTGAGCCTTTTCTACAGCGCGGGGGTCATCCACAAGCGGGTCAAGGAATACTACTTCCTGATGCACCTCTTGCAGATGAGTATGCTGGGCGTCTTTATGTCCCTGGACTACGTGCTTTTCTACGTCTTCTGGGAGATCAGCCTGGTGCCGATGTACTTCCTCATCGGCGTCTGGGGGGGAGCCAACCGGGGCTACGCATCGGTCAAGTTCTTCATCTATACCCTCGTGGGTTCGGTGGCGATGCTCCTGGCGATTCTGGGTGTCTACTTTGCCACAGGCACTTTCGACATTCTGGAAGCGGCCAAAGCCCAGCCCTTTGCTGACAACCTGACCCTGGCCAGCCTGGCCTTCTGGGGCTTGTTCCTGGGCTTTGCCTTCAAAGTCCCCAGCTTCCCCTTCCACACCTGGCTGCCCGACGCGCATACGGAAGCGCCGACGGCTGGTTCGGTCATCCTGGCCGGTGTGCTGCTGAAGCTGGGCGCCTATGGCCTGCTGCGTATTATGCTGCCCACCTTCCCCAATGCCTCCGTCTACTGGGCTCCCTGGCTGGTGGCTCTGGGCGCGATTGCGATTGTCTATGGCGCTTTTGTCTGCGTGGCCCAGACCGACCTGAAGCGGCTGATTGCCTACAGTTCGGTCAGCCATATGGGCTACGTCGTCCTCGGCATCGGCGCGGCGGCGATGGTGATGACACCGGAAGCCCTGGAAACGGCTGCCAATGCCTTCCATCTGACCCCGGAAGCGCTCAAAGACAGCGCGGCGATGGCTCTCAACGGCGCGACCCTGCAAATGTTCAACCACGGCCTGATCACCGGGGCGTTGTTCTTCCTGGTGGGTATCATCTACGAGCGGGCGCACACCCGTGACCTGGCCAAGTTTGGCGGGCTGTCGTCCAAGACCCCCCACTACTACGGCCTGATGATGGTGGCGGCCTTTGCCAGCCTGGGTCTGCCCGGTCTGGCCGGCTTCTGGGCCGAGTTCTTCACCTTCCGGGGTGCCTTTGCCCTGGCTCCCCTGTGGGCGGCCTTTGGCACCATCGGTATCGTCATCACCGCTGTCTACATCCTCTACCGCATCATCCAGAATGTCTTCCTGGGCGAGTACGATGCGACGAAGGTGGACCACTGGACGACGGCCGACGGCAGGCACGCGGACGGCCCGACCGATGTGGTGGCCTTTGAGAAGTGGACCCTGTGGCCGCTGGTGGCGGGTATGTTCCTGCTGGGCATCTACCCGACGCCCCTGCTGGACTTCTTCAACACATCGGCCATGGAACTGTTGAATTTCGTCAGCAGTCTTTAGTTGTCAAAGAGCCGGGTTTTTCAGAAAGACCCGGTTTTTGAATTCTTCCTAACGGGGGTGCTGTCTTGAACGACCTCGGATTGATTTTACCTGAGATCATACTCCTCACCGGCGGGCTGCTGATCTTCTGCCTGGATGTGGCGAGCGATCCCAAAGCACAGGGCAAGCGCACGGGCGCAAGCTATATGGCGCTCACTATCCTTTTCGTTGCGGCCGCGCTGCTCGCCAGCATGCTCCAACTGAAGGTGACAGAGCCGCAAGTGGCCTATGGGATGATGACCATCGACAGCTTTGCTATGTTCATCAAAGTCACGATCCTGGCCGGGATGGTGCTGGTGGCGATTGCTGGCGGCGGCTATATGAACAAGCGCACGAAGAACCAGAGCGAATTCTGGACCTTCTTCATAATGGTCAGCCTGGCCATGTGTGTGGCGGCCAGCGCCAACAATCTGGTGCTGATTTACATTGCGATTGAATTCCTCTCCATCACCAGCTATATGCTGGCTGGCTTCCTGCGGGAAGATCGACGCAGCAACGAGGCGGGCCTGAAATACTTCCTCTACGGCTCCGTGGCTTCGGCGGTGATGCTCTACGGCATCAGCCTGCTCTACGGCGCGACGGGTTCGCTCTATCTGGCCGACATCGCCACCTTCTTTGCAGCGGCCATGGAAGGCCACGAGAAGATGACCGGCATCGCCTTTGCAGCCATTCCCGCTACAGTGCTGACCCTGGCCGGTCTGGGCTTCAAAGCCAGTCTGGCCCCCTTCTACCAGTGGGTTCCCGACACTTACGAAGGCTCGCCCACACCGATAGCAATCTATCTCTCCACGGCTTCCAAAGCCGCGGCCTTCGCTGTGCTGGCCCGGGTCTTTATCGTCGGTCTGGCCCCCTTCCAGGTCAATTGGGTGCCGATCCTGGCTGGGCTGAGCATCCTCACAATGACAATGGGCAATCTGGCCGCGCTGCGCCAGACCGATGTGAAACGGATGCTGGCCTATAGCTCTGTGGCCCAGGCCGGCTATATTCTGATGGGGCTGGTGGCTGTGACCTCCTTTTCCACCAGCGGCATGGACGGGCTGAACGGTGTGCTGCTCTATCTCTTTGCCTATCTCTTTACAAATGTGGGCGCCTTCCTGGTGATTATGGCCGTGGAAGAGACCACTGGCAGCACAGCACTCAGCGCCTTCCACGGGCTGATCCACCGGGCGCCGGGGCTGGCGGTGATGTTCGTCATCTTCCTGCTCAGCCTGACGGGTATCCCCCTGACCGGCGGTTTTCTGGGCAAGTTCTACGTCTTTGGCGCAGCCATCCAGCACCAGTATTTCTGGCTGGCCGCCGCGGGTCTGGTCAATGCGGGTATCGCCGCCTTCTACTACCTGAATATCGTGCGCACAATGTTCTTCACCGACGAAAAGGGAACCGCATTAGTCGCCCCCATCGGCATCCAAATCAGCCTGGTCATCTGTACCGTGGCGACGCTGTGGATGGGCGTCTATCCCTCCACCGTTATCGAGTGGGTGAATACAGCCTCGGCGCAGATTCTGGCAGCGGCGCAGTAAGCGTAGCGGGCAGAGCAACCAAATAAGCACTCAAAAGAGTAGAGACACGGCTAAGCCGTGTCTCTACTCTTTTGTAACTGCTCGCCCCCACCCTACCTCCCCCACTGTGGGGGAGGAGTCGATCCAGTTTCCGCCCTGGAATGGGGAGGGGTAGGGTGGGGTGGCTGAACAGTTACGTCAAAATTGGGAAATAGGGGCAAGTAAAGGGATGATGTGATGGTTAAAGACGCGTCTTTACCATCACATCATCCCTTTATCCACTCTCCACAAACCCGAAATATCATTGCGTGGCTGAAAGCCGAGAATTCGTTTGGCCTTTTCGTTGCTGAATTTGCCGTGGGGCATATCCGTAAAGATATTGAACGCCTCGCAGCGGGAGGGCAACTTCTCGAAGGGGATTTCCAGCCCCAGGGAAAAGACTTCGGCCGCGTTCTCCCAGGAGATTGAGAAGGGCGCGTGGCGGCTGCCCAGAGGCACATCTGTCGGGTCGCGGAAGTTGTAGAAAAGATACATCTGCACATAAAGGTCGTGCTGCTCGGCATAGACCCGGCTGATCTGGTGGCCCAGGGACTTGCTCAGCGCGTAGAGATTCGTGCCCGGTTGGGGCGGAATGTCCGGGCCGATGTCGTAGTCGAACATCTCGTAACTGCGCCCGGCCAGGGTGAAATGGGGGCCGGTATTGATCACTCGACGGATGCCATGGGTGACCGCCGCCTCCATCATATGATAGCAACCCAGCGTATTGACATCGAAGGCTATTTTGCGATCCTGGCGCAGGACAGAGAGATTGATGATAGCGTCCATCCCCTCGGCCGCGGCCAGCACCTGCTCCCGGTTTACCACATCCACCTGTATAAATTCACCGGGCAAGGGGTCCCCAGGCGGCTGCACATCCGAAATACGCAGCGTGTAGCGGGGGGCCAGATGGCGGACGACGTAGGGGCCAAGCATCCCCGCAGCGCCGAGAATGAGAACATTCATAGGGTGCTCCACTGGAAAGGCGAAAAAATAGAAACCACAAAGGGAAAAAGAAAATGAGATTTATGCCACGTGCTGGATATCCCAGAGCGGGCGGTCGGTGGTCAGAGCCTGGCTGATGGCCGCGGCAACAGACGCGGCGGGTATCTCTTTTGCCAACCGCAGAACCGTCACCGCCACCTTTCCCTCCCTGGCAAACTCCTTGCAGGTGGCTTCGCCCAGAAATTTGGTCAGGGCGAAGGGGTCGGTGGTAGGGTGGGGCCGCCAGCGGGTATCGTAAAGGTAGCCGTCATAGGCTGCCATCAACGCCAGTGTACTCAGATAGACCACCCGTTTCACCCCTTCCCCGGCTGCGGCCAGCAGCAGGTTGTAGGTGCAGCGGGTGGACTGGTCGATCAGCGCGCCGGTGTCGGCTTCCCCAACCCTTGCGTCCACATGTACAACCCCATCCATCCCCCGCACCAGCAGATTGGTGGAGGCGTCGTGGCCCAAATCAGAAAGCGCAAATTCGTGGGTTGAGGAAATCATTGCCCGTTCGGTCAGACGGAGGGCATAGGCTGGGGCCAGGGCGTCAGCCAGTCCCCGGGTCAGAGGTGTAGCAGCAGAAGTGAGTAGGATGTGCATAGGATTGGCCGGGTGGTTGGGTGGTCGATTGATAGATCGGCACAAATCTGGGGTGAGGGGATGATGCGGGAAGGGGCATCCCCTATCCTCTCCTCATCCCGCCATCTTTTCTACGCCGAAGCGCCAGAGTAGAAGCGGATGCCATAGCGCCAGAAAAGACGGGCCGCAATAAACAGAGCAACAGCCAGCCCCAGCGAACCCAGCAACAGGCCCGGCTCGATACGCCCGGTGAAGGCCGAGGCGGGCACGGTTGTGGCAAAGGCGACCGGCACCAGAAAGGTGAGAATCCAGCGCAGCCAGCCGGGGTAGATAGTCACCGGCCAACGGCCTGCCTGGTACATAGACTGGAAGATGACGAGGATATTCTCCACCCGCACAAACCAGAAGGCGCAGGTCGCCAGAATCATATAAAAGCTGTAAACGATCAGCGCACCCGCGGCCAGGGTTATGCCAAAGATCAGCACATCAGTCAGACCGATCTGCGTGCCCAGCCGGGAAAGGGCGATGCCCAGCACAATTACCCCGACCACCGCGTCCACCAGCCGCCAGATTTCCACCCGCTGGATACTTACCAGCAATTGGGCATCTTCCGGCTTTGTCAGTTTGAAATCCAGCGTGCCTTTGCGGATGTCTTCCATAAACAACTGCATCGAGGGCTGAACCAGCGCGCGCATCAGCCCCGCAATCAGGAAGTAGACGCCCACCAGGGCCAACAGTTCATCGGGCTGCCAGCCGCCCAGAGTATCCGTGTGGTCAAAGACAACAGCCAGACCGCCCAGAGCAACCGCCAATTCCAGGAAAGACTGGAAAAGGTTGATCCAGAAATTGGCCCGGTATTCCATTTCGCCCAGAAGCCCCAGGCGCAGATAAACTGCGAAGAGACGGAGAAGGTGCATTGTAGCTATCCCGCTGCCCTGAAAAATAGAACACGGATGAACACGGAAAGAACGGGTTCACACGGATAAAATCTGCGCAATCTACATTCCTATTTTCATCGTTGTCCGGTGTCAGCCGGTCGTGTGGCCTGCCCTGAAAAATAGAACACAAAAGTGGGTGAGAAGCTGAAAAAAGGCAAAACAAAAGAAAAGGCTCGAAAAACGAGTCGGCAAGGTC
>JAANMX010000790.1_pt1 | contig 39650 bp, 32 predicted proteins | sample 7279681 | NCBI WGS metagenome assembly JAANMX01 (sample SAMN14094542, study PRJNA606508) | bioreactor metagenome | isolation source: A lab-scale SPAN reactor treating ammonium-rich wastewater day 351 | place: Ireland: Galway | collected 2018-01-01 | reverse complement strand
ATATGCAGACCATCGAATCCTTGGCTAAAGAATGTCACAAAAAAACATTTGCCAAAGGGCGTGATATCTTCGCTATGGGTGACAAGGCCGATGCCTTTTTTATTATTCTTGAAGGCTGGGTCAAGCTCTATCGCATTTCCAAGGATGGTGAAGAAGCAATCATCCATGTCTTTGGCCCCGGCGAGTCTTTTGCCGAAGCTGCTGTTTTTAACGACACAAAAACCTATCCTGTAAATGCCCATGCATTGGATGAAGTCATTCTTGTTGAAATACCCCGCAGTTTTTTTATCCAGAAAATCGAGGAAGACAGCCAATTCGCCCTGCGTATGCTCGGCGCCATTGCCGCGCGTCAGCATTACCTCGTCCAGCAAATAGAGCAGGTCACAACCCGCACAGCTCCGCAGCGGATCGGCGCGTTTTTGATCCGTTTTTGCAAGAAAAACAGGCAGGCCGAAGGCGAATGGGTCGTCCATTTGCCTTACGATAAATCAGTGATTTCAACCCGCATGAACATCAAGCCGGAGACATTTTCCCGCGCTCTGGCGAAACTGGAACCTTATGGCGTTCATATCGAAAAGAAACATATCCTGATTACAGATATGGAGGCTCTGGCTGAATTCTGTGACATCTCACCAAACGAAATACCGTGTTAAGCTTCCCGTCCATCGGGCCTTGCTGCAAAGAGCATTGGGGTGTAAACCCATAAATAAGCCGCAAAGCATAAAGACCATAAAGCAGCTGAGCCAATAATCCATTCATTCATATGATCCGGCATCAATATCGGCCCGAACACGCGGGCAATGGCCGTGACTTGAATAGCAAAGAATGAAAGCGTGGTGAGTGTACCTACTTTAAGCTCTCGTCCCGTATGGCCTAATGTAACGCGGCAAATCATGCCCAATATCATGGAGCCGATGGAACCTGCAGTCAGGGCGTGAATAACGGCTGTGACGCTCAAAAGACCAAACCCTGTTAAGGCAAGCAATCCAAGACCAACGACCAGCCAGCCATAACCGGCGTGAAGTATCCAGACTAACGGATCATCAAAGGTTTTGAGCGTGTGATAATGGCGCATTCTTAACCCGTGGATGAGACAAGAAACGCCCGCCGCAATGCCGAGGATCGGGGTTCCTTTCGCAAAAACCAGACACGCCGCCACTGCCACTAAAGAGGCAAGCGCCGCCATATCCATTTTCATTTGCGGTGTCTGATAGGATTCTATGCCTTTCCTGCGCAAGGCAGCGACAGTAAAGGCCGGTATAATGCGTCCACCGATCAGTGATATCATGATTAAAATCATCATAAGTGCGACATGAAGTGCGGCCATATTGATGGAAAGAAGAAACCAGAGATCGCTGGCAAAAAGAACGCTTAAAAGCGTTAGGAAAATGAAATTGCGTTTATTCCAGCTACGGATGAGCGGAATGGCAAGCGATAAAGCCAGCGCGGGTATAAAAGCGCTTTCTACCGCTATAATCGCCCATGCAGGCAGACCAAAATCAAAATGCATGACAAGCCGCCCCAAAAGCCACAGCAGGCAAAGCCCTGCCAAATGCATCTGGCGTGCCGGTGCGCCGCCCGTCCAGTTGGCAACAGCGGTTAAAAGAAAACCCGCCACAATCGCCATGGCAAAGCCATAAATCATCTCATGAGCATGCCAGGAAACGGCATCAAGCATAAAATATGGCGGCACAACGTATCCCGCATAAAATCCCCCCCACAGAGCCAGACTCAGGACGCTATACAAAGCCCCAAAGAAAAAGAAAGGCCGGAACCCGCGCCCAAGGAAAGGCCGTGAGAATATAGAGTCAAACAGCTTTAGCATGACGATTACTTTCTCTTTTAAAATAAGGATCGAAGAGCGAGGCTATAACACGCACAAATGTTTTGCCGCTTTGCGTAATTGTCAGCTGTGAACCGGTTATTGCAATCAAACCGTCTTGCTCCAGCAAAGCAAGAGCTGATCGTGGCACAGGGATACTCTTATAATCTTCAAAATTTACAGTAAAATTACACATCAATTCCTCGATCAGCTTTCTTCTATCCTGATCATCCTGTGTCAACGTTAGTACCCTTGCCAACGGCACCTCCCCATTATCGACAGTTTTCCTGTATAAAGGCGCATCCGTGGTATTCTGGGTATAAGCCTCTTCAAACTGGCTGATTGACGATAAACCAAATCCCAGTATGGTGCGGGCAGGATCATCCGTATAGCCTTGAAAATTACGGCGCATGTTCCCATTTTTCGAAGCGCGGGCCAGCGGATCGTCAGGGCGTGCGAAGTGATCAATACCGATGACCTCATATCCCGCCTCATTTAAGCGGCTTTCAGTGAGCTTAGCCATCTCATAACGCAAAGATGTTTCCGGCATTTCATATTTCTCGAGCAGTTTTTGGTGCTTTTTCATCCATGGCACATGAGCATAGGGGAACACGGCAACGCGTGAAGGCTGCAACTCCAAGACTTTATCAACTGTTTCTGCAACAGTTGCCAGCGTTTGTTCGGGAAGGCCGATAATCAGATCAAAGTTAATGTGATGAATACCGCTTCTGTGCAGCGCCTCAATTTGCTTTTTGACCATATCAAAGGGCTGGATGCGGTTTATGGCCTTTTGTACGCCCGTATCAAAATCCTGAATACCAAGACTGATCCGCGATAAGCCAAGCGCGGCATAATCAGAAATTTTGCCATCGTTCAAGAGCCGTGGATCACACTCCATATCAATCTGTGCGGAGGAGAGATCAAAATAACGCCCCAGAGTGCTCAATATGCGTTTTATATCTTCCGTCTTTGCGTAATTAGGTGAGCCGCCGCCAAAATGAATGCGTGATACGCTCTGGGCAACTTTTAAATTTCTGCCCGCCAATTCTATTTCGTTGATCAATGTATCAATATATGAAGAAATCGGGCTATAGCTATGCACAATTTTGGTGTGACAGCCACAATAGTGACAAAGGCTATGGCAAAAAGGAATATGAACGTAAAGCGAAACAGGCTCATTCGACGTGAGGGAGTTCAGACATTTAAAATAAATTCCGGTATCCTCAACAGATTTAAACTGCACCGCCGTTGGAAAACTTGTATAGCGCGGCACAGGATAATCATATTTGGCAAGCAAGGCCTTGATATCATCTTTATTCATGCGCCCATCATACGAATATACGTGTAGGCGGCCTTGATCTGAATCAAATGATGCTATTGAAGAGGATACCAGCCTTTTTCATTACGCTGTGTTAGGGGAATATTTTTCTGTTCTAACAGACTAACAAATTTATTCTCATGTGATGGACCAATACCATCCCAATGTATTTGCCTACAATTATTGCAAAAGAATAAAATGTTATCCAAAGCTGAAGGTTTACCATCGTATTGGCCACCTCCAAAATTAGTTTGTCTATCACATAAGTCGCATAATAATTTCATACTGAGAGGATAATCGATTCTTTATATTTTGTAAAACTACTGCACCAGCGGTGATTTTACGCCTTCGAAGCGGAAACCGCTGATTTTCGAACGTCCCGCCAGAAGCTGCACATATTGTTGAAAAGCCTTGTTCCAGCTTTTTTGTTCCAGATCATTTTTGATCCAGTCGGCAACACTTTCATAGGGCAGTTGCGCACCTTCCGCGTATTCATGAACCTTGATAATGTGATAGCCGACTTCACTTGCCACAGGCTCCTCGCTGATATCACCCTCCCGCATCTGAAACAAAGCTGTTTCAAAGGCGGGCATGGTTTGCCCCTTGCTGATCTGTCCCAGCATTCCACCGTCCTTGGCGGAAGAGCATCCCGATTCCGCCCGTGCGATGCCGGCAAACAATTCCGGTGACTTCTTTATCTTTGCCAGCGCGGTATCCGCCTTGAGTTTGGCTGCTTTGCGTGCTTCCTCATCTTCCGGCGGAGCCAGATACAGGATATGAGACACTTCAAAAAGCGGCGAAGTAAAGAATTTGCTTTTGTTATTCTCGTAATACCGCCTGCACGTGTCTTCGTCAGCCTTTGGCGCGGTGATTTCCTGCTCCAGCAAAGCTTCAATAATGTCGTCGGGCTTCTTAACCGCTTCATTGCGCTTGCACAGCCCGAGCTCTGCCGCGCGCTGGATCAGGATTTCCCGTATCACAAGAGCCTTCATGGCCTCATATTTGGCGCTAAAAAGACTTTCTGCCGGGTGATACTGTACTTCCGCATTAATCTCGTCGGGTGAGATTTTAATGCCGTTAACTTCTATACCAGGGGCGAGTGTTTGCATTATTTTGCTCTCTTTCGAACAACTTGATAAGGACGAAAAACATAACCAACCGGAGCGCTCAAAGCATGAACCAGCCTTGTAAATGGGAAGATAACCAGCAGGAATAGCCCAAGCGTGATATGCGCCTTGAAGACCAGGGCAACATCGGCAATATATTCATACGCGCCGCCACGGAATGTCACAATATGCTGTGCCCATTCCATGAACTTCACCATCTCATGGCCATCCAGATGGTGCATGGAAACCGGAATAGTCAACATACCCAATGTTAATTGAGCCAGCAGCAGGACCAGAACCATAATATCCGCAAACGAACTGTTAATCCGGATACGCGGATCAAATAAACGGCGATGCAGCAGCATTAAAAGACCGATAAAGCAGAAAACACCGGCAATACCCCCTGCGGTAATCGCAAGAATCTGTTTTGCACCATGTGAAATGCCCAGCGCATCAAACACAGCAATCGGTGTCAATAATCCGACCGCGTGCCCGGCTATAATAACCAATATACCGAGGTGAAACAGGATACTGCCGATAATCAGCTGCTTGCGGCGCAACAGTTGAGAGGATTTACTGCGCCAGGAATAAGGATCGCGATCAAAGCGCAGAATGCTGCCCAACAAGAAAACGATAATCGCAATATACGGAAAAATTTGAAACAGGAAATAATCTATCATTTTTTAACCCTTTCCTCTTCCTTATAACCGTTGATACGCGCCAACATATCTTCAGCTTTTGGACAGCCGCTATTCTGACCGGTTGTTTGCTCTGTATTCTCAAAAGCAAACTGCTCTTCCCATTCCGCATCAAGTTTTTCAAGATCGTATGCTGCCCCCGATGCTTTCTTAAGCGCACTCTCTACAGCTTTCGGATCAGGCTTGCGCGCAGCTGTTTCTACCAGTGTTTCAAAGACAGCGGCATAATGTGAGTCTCTGTTTTTCAGGCGCTCTCCCATAGCGGAAAGAATATTAACCACACTGCCTAAATTCTCTTTTGTATCTTCCGGCGGCAAAGTTGATACATATTCCAGAAATAGTGGCAAATAGTCAGGGGTTTCATCGGTATTAATCAACAAACCGGCCTCCTCATAGACTTTGGTTAAATCAACCAAAGCTTGCCCACGTTCCCGTGAATCGCCGTGAATATGCTCAAATAAATGTAGCGACAAAGATGGCGTGCGATCAAACAAAGCAACATAAGTTTCTTGTAAATCAAGAAGATCCGCAGAGCGCATCTCTTCAAGAAACAACTCCAGAGAACGGAGTGCTTTTTCAGAAACCCACTTTTCATTTTTTAGGAAATTATAGCACTCATCCAGAACCTCTTTATGAGACTCGGAAGGATAGGTGAGTAGAAATCCCAGTATTTTAAGCGTTCTCATGAGCCTTTTCCTTGTTGTCCCCCGCAAGAGCCGCAACATCCGCCATTAGCATGCGGGTCAGGCTTTTGTGTGTCCTGTTGTTTCTTATTGTCAGGGACACTTTCTTTTTTTGTGTCTTGTTTTTTGTTTTCAGAATTCGATTTTTTAAAGATATTCATGATCTTTCGTCCTTTCTTAATTGATCAACCACAACCGCCGCCGCAAGAACCGCCGCCACATCCGGTATGCTTTTTCCCAATGTCTTCATACTTGTCACGTTCGAAAATCGTATTCACACGATTGCTTTTTGTGCTGCCGGACTGGCCACGTGACTGTTTAGGATTTTCAAACAAATCAATCGCGCTGTGGCTGTGGTCAGAACAGCCATTGCCGAAGCTGAAGCCGCATCCGCCGCTCTCGCCAAAGGCATCCAACGTTTCTTCACGGTGACTTGTCGGGATGACGTAACGATCTTCATAATTGGCAATCGCCATGATTTTATACATGTCTTCGACCAATTCCGGCGTCAGACCGACTTCTTCCAAAATGCCGGAGTTATCCTTGCCTTCAATCATCTTGCCGCGCATATAATGGCGCATCGCCATCATACGTTTAAGACCAAGACGCACAGGCTCTACTTTGCCGGCCGTCAGCATATTGGCCAGATATTTAACCGGAATGCGCATATCATCCAGATCCGGCATAATACCGTCTTTGGTTGCGATTTTTCCCTGCGCCGCCGCAGATTGAACCGGAGACAGCGGCGGAATATACCAGACCATCGGCAAGGTGCGATATTCCGGGTGAAGCGGGAACGCCACTTTCCAGTCCATTACCATTTTATAAATAGGAGAGTTTTGTGCACCCTCAATCCAGTTCTCAGGAATACCTTGTTTACGCGCTTCCGCGATGATTTCCGGATCGTGTGGGTTCAGAAAAATGCCAAGCTGCGCCTCATATAAATCTTCTTCATTGGGAACGCTCGCCGCCTCTTCAATACGGTCAGCGTCATAAAGAATGACCCCAAGGTAACGAATACGCCCGACACAGGTTTCGGAACAGACAGTTGGCTCACCATTTTCAAGACGTGGGTAACATAGCGTGCATTTCTCGGCCTTGCCGGATTTCCAGTTGTAATAAATTTTCTTGTAAGGACAGCCCGACACGCACATGCGCCAGCCACGGCATTTGTCCTGATCAATGAGGACAACGCCATCTTCTTCACGTTTATAGATGGAGCCGGACGGACAAGAAGCAACGCACGTTGGATTAATACAATGCTCACACAAGCGAGGCAGATACATCATGAATGTATTTTCAAACTCTCCATACATTTCTTCTTCAATGTCTTTGAAATTATAATCTTTGCGGCGATGTTCGAATTCCGTCCCTAAAATTTCTTCCCAGTTCGGCCCCCATTCGATTTTTTCCATGCGTTGCCCTGTGATCAGTGAACGAGGCCGCGCTGTTGGCATGGTTTTCATCTCGGGTGCTTTTTGCAGATGATCGTAATCAAACGTGAACGGTTCGTAATAATCATCGATTTCCGGCATGCTCGGGTTGCCGAAAATATTGGCCAGAATGCGCCAACGGCTTCCTTGCTTGGGATGGATTTTCCCGTTTTTATGGAGTTCCCAGCCACCTTTCCATTTTTCCTGATTTTCCCAATCTTTGGGATATCCAACGCCCGGCTTGGTTTCAACATTGTTAAACCAGGCATATTCAACCCCTTCGCGGGATGTCCAGACATTCTTGCAAGTGACGGAGCAGGTATGACAGCCGATACATTTATCGAGATTGAGCACCATACCAATTTGTGCGCGTATTTTCATTATTCTGCTGCCTCCACTTGAGCCGGTTCATCCATCCAGTCCACCTTGTCCATTTTACGGACAATAACGAACTCATCGCGGTTGGAGCCAACGGTTCCGTAATAGTTAAATCCGTAAGAAAGCTGGGCATAAGCGCCGATCATATGTGTTGGTTTGATCGTTGCCCGTGTGACGGAATTGTGAATGCCGCCGCGCGCATTGGTAATTTTACTGCCCGGTGTATGCACCAGTTTTTCCTGCGCGTGATACATCAGCATCATGCCTTCATTGACACGCTGGGATACAACCGCCCGCGCGACGATTGCGCCGTTCGTATTGAAAACTTCCAACCAGTCATTGTCTTTAATGCCTATTTTATTGGCATCGACTTCACTGACCCAGACAATCGGCCCGCCGCGTGACAATGTCAGCATGTGCAGATTATCCGTATAGGTGGAGTGAATCCCCCATTTCTGGTGCGGCGTAATAAAATTAAGCAGGATCGTCGGTGATTCCTCCCCGTGCTTGTCCAGCATGTTCTGGACAGTGCGCGTATTGATTGGCGGGCGATAGGAAACCAGCGCTTCGCCAAAATCAACCATCCAAGGGTGATCCTGATAAAGCTGCTGGCGGCCTGTCAGCGTACGCCAAGGAATAAATTCGTGCACGTTTGTGTAGTTTGCCGTGTAGGAAACATGCTCTGATTCAAGGCCGCTCCATGTGGGGGAGCTGATAATTTTGCGCGGCTGCGCCTGAATATCGCGAAAGCGGATTTTCTCCTCTTGCTTGGGCAAGGCCAGATGCGTGTGATCGCGTCCCGTAATCTTGCTCAAGGCACTCCAGGCTTTAACCGCCACTTCACCGTTGGTTTCTGGCGCCAGCGATAAAACCATCTCACACGCATCGATATCCGTATCGATTTTGGCGCGTCCATCCCGCTCACCGTTAAGCTTTTTCAGGAAGTCCACTTCATGATCAGTGTTCCAGCCAATCCCTTTGCCGCCATTGCCCAGTTTTTCCAATAGCGGGCCAAGCGATGTGAAGCGATCAAATGTAGCTGGATAATCGCGCTCGACCACTTTCATGCTGGGCGCAGTTTTACCCGGGATCAAATCACACTCACCTTTGCGCCATTCTTTCACATCAGGCTGGGCAAGTTCGCCCGGCGTATCGTGCTGGATCGGGTTAAGAACAATTTCCTTCTCAACGCCCAGATGCCCTTCGCAAAGTTCAGAGAATTTCTTGGCAAAACCTTTATAAATTTCCCAGTCTGATTTGCTTTGCCAGACCGGATCAATTGCCTTGGATAGCGGGTGAATGAACGGATGCATATCAGACGTATTAAGATCATTTTTCTCATACCAACTCGCTGTTGGCAGAACAATATCCGAATAGACACACGTCGTGGACATACGGAAATCAAGCGTGACCACCAGATCCAGCTTACCTTCCGGCGCTTCGTCATGCCAAACAACTTCGCTGCATTTTCCGGGACCTTCATCACCCAGATCCTTGCCTTGAACGCCGTGTTGTGTGCCAAGGAAATGTTTGAGGAAATATTCATGACCCTTACCGGAAGAGCCCAGAATATTGGAGCGCCAGACAAACATGTTGCGTGGCCAGTTTTTCGGATTATCCGGATCTTCGCAGGACATGCGCAGATCACCGGATTTTAAACGATCCACGACGTAGTCAACAGGATCAACCTTTTTGTTCTCAGCCTGTTTTACCAGATCAATCGGATTTTCTTCAAGCTGCGGGGCGGACGGTAGCCAGCCCATCCGCTCGGCGCGGATATTGCAATCAATCAGCGAACCTTTCCATTTTTCTTTATCCGCAAGAGGGGAAAGAACTTCGTCAACGTCCAGCGTTTCATAACGCCATTGATCCGTATGAGCATAGAAGAACGATGTTGAGTTTTGCTGGCGCGGCGGACGTACCCAATCAAGGGCAAAAGCAAGCGGTGTCCAGCCTGTCTGTGGACGCAGTTTTTCTTGCCCGACATAATGCGACCATCCGCCGCCGGATTGACCGATACAACCACAGAAAGCCAGCATATTGATGGCCGCGCGGTAATTCATATCCATGTGATACCAGTGGTTCATCGCCGCCCCGATGATGATCATCGACTTACCCTTGGTGATATGGGCGTTGTTGGCAAATTCTCTTGCAACCTGAATGACTTTTTCTACCGGAACGCCGGTGATGCTTTCCTGCCATTTGGGAGTGTAGGGGATATTATCTTCATAGCCGGAAGCCACATTATCACCGCCAAGGCCTTCACGGGCGATACCGTAATTGGCGCAGAGCAGATCAAACACGCAGGCCACGGCCACTTTCTTGCCGTTCAGATCCAGATATTTGACCGGAATGTTGCGATCCAGTACATCCTCACCGGCGGAAGGTTCAAAATATCCGGCTTCATGGGTCTGGCCACCGAAATACGGGAAGCCGACCTTGAGCACATCATCATGATCGCCAAGCAAAGTTTTGCGCGGGCGAATATTCTCTCCTGTTTTGGAATCGGTCGGAACAATGTTCCATTTTCCTTCCTCACCCCAGCGGAAGCCAATAGAGCCTGCCGGAACGGTAATGTTACCGGTTTCTTCATCGAAACAGACAGTTTTCCATTCAGGATTATTATCTTCATCGAGATTGCCCTTGAAATCAGAGGCTCTCACCATACGCCCGGGAACGAAGCGGTCGCCCTGTTTTTCAAGTTTTACCAGAAACGGCATATCCGTATAGGCACGGCAATAATCATCAAAATATTCGGAAGGGTTATCGATATGAAACTCTTTCAGGATCACATGCCCCATAGCCATGCCAAGGGCGGCGTCTGTTCCCTGACGCGGATTAAGCCAGATATCACCAAATTTCGAGGCTTCTGAATAGTCCGGTGTGATCGTGACAATTTGCGTACCCTTGTAACGCGCCTCAGTCATGAAGTGGGCGTCGGGCGTGCGGGTTTGAGGGACATTTGATCCCCACATGATAATAAAGCCGGAATTATACCAATCCGCGCTTTCCGGTACGTCGGTTTGCTCCCCCCATGTCTGCGGACTTGCAGGAGGCAGGTCGCAATACCAGTCATAAAAGCTCATGCATACGCCGCCAATCAGGGACAAGTATCGTGCGCCGGCAGCGTAGGAAATCATCGACATGGCAGGGATGGGTGAAAAGCCGATCACCCGATCAGGGCCATGTTCTTTGATTGTATAAATATTGGCAGCAGCGACAATTTCGTTCGCTTCATCCCATCCGGCACGGACAAAGCCGCCCTGGCCGCGCACCTTTTGATAGGACTGGCGTAAAACTGGATCCGCCTGAATGGTTTTCCATGCCTCAACCGGATCCCCACCAACTTGCTTCTTTGTACGGCGCCATAGCTCTAACAGCCTTTTACGCACCATTGGATATTTCAAGCGGTTGGCGGAATAAATATACCAGCTATAACTTGCCCCTCTGGAACAGCCGCGCGGCTCATGATTGGGAAGGTCGGGGCGTGTGCGCGGATAATCCGTCTGCTGCGTTTCCCATGTAATAAGGCCGTTCTTCACATAGATTTTCCAAGAGCAGGAACCGGTGCAGTTTACACCATGTGTCGAGCGAACAATTTTGTCATGCGACCAGCGATCCCGATAGGCCTTTTCCCAGGCTCTGTTTTCTTCGGTCGTTACGCCATAGCCGTTGGAGAACTTCTCTCGGTTCTGGGCGAAATAACTGATGCGGTCGATAAAATAGCTCATCGCTACGGCTCCTTAAGATTCTTTATCTTTCTTTTTAGTTTTAACGGTTTTGCAACAGCGTCCCTTGATTCAGATCAAGAGGCCTGTTTATTCAGCATTTTATTTCCGCATTTTTTCTGATGTAGAAATACCAGGTTAAATACAGGCATAATGCATAGAAACCCGCGAAAACAAGCAAGGCTGCATCTGGCGCACCCGTCAAAGATATAGACGTGCCGTAGCTTTTGGGAATAAAGAACGCGCCAAAGGCACCGATAGCAGAGCTAAACCCGATAACGGCTGCAGATTCTCTTTCTGCGGTCTTGCGGATGTCTTCTTCTGGCTGGCCTTTCAGGGCTTTTTTTCTGTCCTGCCAGAAAATGGATGGAATCATCTGGAAGGTGGAAGCATTCCCTACGCCTGTCGTAATGAACAGGGCAAGGAACATGCCGAAAAATCCGTAGAATGCCATGGGATGATCCTTGATGGTCAGGAAGTAATACACCCCGAGCGCGCCAACAATCATGGCAACAAAGACCCAAAGCGTAACGCGCCCTCCGCCAAATTTATCAGAAATCCATCCGCTCCCCGCACGGGACAGCGCGCCAAGCAGCGGGCCGATAAAAGCAAGCTGGAGAGAGTTCACTTCTGGAAATTGTGACTTCGCCAGCAAGGGGAACCCTGCAGAAAATCCAATAAAGGAGCCGAATGTTCCAATATAAAGAACGCACATAATCCAGTTGTGTTTCCGCTGGAAGATAGCCATCTGGCTGGACAACGACGCTTTGGCATCCGCAATATCATTCATGAAGAACCATGACAGGATTGCGGAAGCGGCAATAAATGGAATCCATATATAAGCGGCATTTTGAATCCAAAGGCTTGTGCCATCTGCCAATTGCGGAGCACCGCCGACGGCGCCGAACAGGCCAACCGTAATCACCAGCGGTACAAGGAACTGAACGGCACTAACCCCCAGATTACCAAGGCCAGCGTTCAAAGCCAGAGCATTGCCTTTTTCTTTTTTAGGGAAGAAATAGGCAATATTCGCCATACTGGAAGCGAAGTTCCCGCCTCCAAAACCACAGAGCAAAGCCAAAATCAGAAAAACCGAATAAGGCGTAGAAGGATCCTGCACCGCTATACCGATGCCAAATGCCGGTATAAGAAGTGAAGCTGTGCTTAAGGATGTCCAGCGACGGCCACCGAAAACAGGCACCATAAAAGCATAGAAAATTCGTAAAGTTGCACCTGATAGTCCGGGCAGAGCCGTAAGCCAGAATAGCTGTTCTGTCGTAAAATCAAAACCCACCTTGGAAAGGTTCACAACAACGACACTCCATACCATCCACAGCGCAAAGGCCAAGAATAAAGCCGGAACGGAAAGCCAGAGATTGCGGCGGGCAATCTTTTGTCCTTCTGAACGCCAGAAGCTATCCTCTTCGGGCTTCCAGACTTTTAAAACATGTTTTTTCTCCATCTCGGTGAAAAAGGCAGGCTTTGTCAGTTCTGGATAACGTGCGCGCTCCATCAAACGGATAGAAACGTGCATCCATAGGAATGCAATCGTAACCAGTACAAAAAGCAACATGAAGCAACTTGTCCAGACATTGAGATAATCATTCATCAGACCAAAACTCAGCGGAAGGAAGAAGCCGCCAAGACCACCAATCAGGCCAACAATACCAGCGACCGATCCAACATCATTCGGGTAATAGACTGGAATATGTTTATAGATTGCGGCCTTGCCTAGAGACATAAAGAAGCCAAGAACAAACACAATCATAGTGAATGGGATAAAGCCCCAGCCAAAACTGAACTCTATATTGCCGTCAATACCGTGAACGACATAATCGGTTTGCGGATAGGCCAGTAGAAAACAGCAAATAGCACTTACAAGAAACGTCCAATACATGACCGCGCGCGCGCCATATTTATCAGACAGGTAACCGCCGACTGCGCGGAATAATGAGGCCGCTATAGAAAAAGAAGCGGCTAGCATCCCTGCAGATTTAATATCCAGATCATAAACGCCGACATAATAGCGCGGTAGCCATAGTGCCAATGCGACGAAGCCGCCAAACACAAAAAAGTAGTAAAGAGAAAAACGCCAGACTTGCAGTTTCTTGAGAGGTTTAAGGGATTCCCACATTGATTTCGGTGCGGTCTTTGCAGCCCTTTGTTGCTGAATTTGAGGCTCATCCTTGGTAAAGAACCAGAATAGCAGCGCGATGACGACCAATGATAGCGCCCAGACTTGCGCAACCATATGCCAACCGTAGGAAAGCATGACAAAGGGCGCTATAAATTTGGTTACTGCCGCACCGATATTGCCCATGCCATAGACACCCAACGCAGTCCCCTGACGTTCCTTGCCGTACCATTTCGAGAGATAGGCAATGCCGACCACGAAACTTCCCCCCGCGACGCCCACACCCAATGCCGTCAGCAGTAACATTTCATAAGTATCCGCATAAGTCAGACACCATGTGAAAAAGGCTGATGACAGCATAACCGCCATAAAAATCGGGCGCCCCCCATACTGATCGGCCCAGATACCAAAAAAGAGTCTTACCAAAGAGCCAGTCAGGATCGGCGTCCCGATCAGCAGACTGAATTGCGTGTCTGTCAGCCCCATATCCTGTTGTATCTGGACACCGATAATTGAAAATATCGTCCACACGGCAAAACACAGGGTGAATGCCACCGTACTCAAACTAAGGGCTCTGGTTTGATCTGTCTTGGTAATCATAGGGCTAGCTCCGCCAACATATTCAGATAATTTACATTTTCAACGAAAGAGAGTTTATTTTCTCATCCATTTTCTTTAGTATTGCATGTGCGAATTTGACCGGACTTGATTCAGATCAAGATGCTGTCAACAAAGAACAATGATTGGTAATAAAGATGCAGTTGCCTGCAAATTTTAATGAACAAAAAAAGCCGCAGCTTTTTGAGGGATTATCCGAAAACAGTCTTCAGACGTTACTTCAACGTTCTGTCATGCACGATTATGACAGTGGCAAAGTTCTTGTGCAGCAGGGCGATAGTCCGGAATGTATTTTTCTTGTGCTGGACGGATCGTTAAAAACAACCCGCATAAACGAAGATGGCGGCGAAGCCATAATACGCATGCTTGAAGCTGGCGACACATGTATGGAAGCCGTTCTTTTTATGGGGATTCCTTCGCCGATCAACGTGCAAGCCATGAGCGCCGCCAAAATTCTTAAAATTCCGGATTCAGTTGTCAAAAAACATGTTCTTAAGGATCCTGCTTTTGCCGTTAATCTTTTGCGTATTGTCTCGCGCCATTATAAAAACGCCATGCATCAAATTGAAGCCATGAATATTAAAACACCGCTACAGCGCGTGGGGTATTATTTTCTGCTTAAACATATTGAACAAGGACACGAAAATCTGGACTTTAAGCTTCCCTTTAAAAAACAGGTCGTAGCGAATTATTTAGGCATGACGCCGGAAACCTTCTCCAGGACACTAAAACAAATGAAAGATATAGGTATCGAAGTGGAAGAAGATACAATAAGGATGCAGGATTCATTTGCGCTCTGTCATTTCTGCGATTCTGATACCGCTTCTTTATGCTCACGGCACGATCAGGCAGAATGTGAAAAATGCCCGCTGCACTAAAAATCCCTCACATTCAAGTGCGGGGCAGTAACGGATAAAACTCTACCACTTCACCGGGTTTGATGATTTCCAAGGCTTCAGGAACATGCACCCAGCAAGTCATTTTCAAAAACGGACTGACCATAAAAGAAGCCTGACCGTCCAGAATATCGACACTGCGGGTTCCATCCTCCCAGCTTTCGCTTTTTCCCTTTAAAATCATATATAGCCCTGATTTTTTAACAAACTTTGTCATGGCGCGCGCATGTAGCGGTTTTTCCGGCTCCTGTCCCATCATCGCGCGCAAGGCCGAAACAACAAAAAAGCGTAGCCCCACAGCACTGGCAACCGGATTTCCTGGCAGCCCGAAATAAAATGCTCCATTGGGTAATATTGCAAACAAATTGGGCTTTCCCGGTTTGAGCTTTACCTTGTGAAAGACGATATCTGCCCCGATTTTTTCCAATCCCTCTTTTACAAAATCAAATTCACCAGCTGAAACCGCGCCGCTAGAAATAATGACATCGCAATTTTCTGCCGTCAAAATTTCTAGATTTTTACAAAAAACATTCAGATCATCGCGCACCGTCTCGCAAGGCAACACATCACACCCCAATGCCTCCAGCATGGCCAGCGCATAAGGGCGGTTCGAATTATAAATCTGGCCGGATTCCAGAGGAACCGATAAGTCATCAACAATCTCCCGCCCGGTCGCCATGAAAGCCACTTTTGGTTTTTTAAAAACACGAAGCTGAGAAATTCCCAATGTTGCCAAGGGCAGTATATGTGTTACCCCCAAAGCATCACCGGATTTTAAGATTTCATCGCCTTTCTGGAAATCCTCCCCGGCCCGGCGAATATTCGCCATAAGCTTTGGAACAGATTTGAAAGTAATTTTTGAATCCTGCACATCGACATTTTCAATAGGCATCACAGCATCCGCGCCTTTCGGAACAGGCGCACCCGTCATAATATGAATGCATTTTCCAGCCATCAGCGTCTCTTCAGGCACAGGATCGCCCGCCGCGATAACGCCGGATTTTTCAAGAACAACCGGAGCTTCCTCACTCGCGCCCTCCAGATCGCACATGCGGACGGCAAAGCCATCCATCGCAGAATTATCAAAAGGCTGGATGGTAAGAGGTGCTAGCACCTCTTCTGCACAGACACGCCCCGCAGCCTCATGCAGCGCAATCACCTCTGTATCCAGACGATGTTTGCTTGCCCGTTCCCGGATAATTTTCTGTGCAGTTTCAAAAGAAATCATGAGCGTAATCTTATCAGTCCGTCGCCTGATCGCAAGCCGCTCGCTCTTTTTTATTCAGCGTAACCGGCCTGTTATGCGAAGTTAAAATGCGCTCCTGCGATACTTGCCTATTCTGGTTATCGGGGAAAAGCTTCTGTTCTATTTTTGGCGGAGTTTTCATCGGTGCGCGTTTATTGTTCACAATACGTCTCCTGTCTTTGGATCCTTCAAGCATAAACTATAATCTAGATATCAAGCCTGTAACTTGATCTGGATCAATCCCCAAAGCATACCCAGCGCTTATTGTCTGGTTATGATGACAGCGCAGGCAAATTACAAATCAGAAACTGAAAAGCAGGAGTACAGGTATTTACCAAGGCTACTGCGCCTTATACTTGCGCCTGTGCCACTTTTTGCCATCCAACCTGTTTTACACAAAATCGTTCATCACATAGCACAGAAACGACCGGAGTTATTTGACCGTATCGGGCCACATAAAGACAAGCTTTTCTTGATTGATCCGGTAAATTTGCCCTTTGCCTTTGCATTAAGAGCTAATCCGGACAATCTTTCCTTTCGTGCATACCGGCGGCGCAATCTGCCTCAGGTCGAAGCCCGCATTGCAGGAACGTTCTTAACATTGCTGGATATGGTGGATGGACAGCTGGACGGGGATGCTCTGTTTTTCACACGCGAGCTTGTGGTGGAAGGTGATACCGAAGCCGTTGTCTGCCTGCGCAATGCGATTGACGACATAGAGGGGAGTATCGCCGAGGACACTGCGAATTTATTCGGATTTGCCGGACGAAATGCTTTGAAGATTTTAAGAAAGGCGAGGAATCATGGTCGAAAACACTGAGCCTGTGGGGGAACTTGTCTGTCCCGCAGGAACGCCAGCATCCCTGCGCACTGCCGTGGATGCTGGCGCGGATGCTGTCTATTGCGGGTTTCAGAATGCAACCAACGCCCGCAATTTCCCGGGACTGAACTTTACACTTCCAGAGATGGAAAAAGCTGTCGTCTATGCCCATGAACGCGGGACAAAAGTGTTGCTGGCGGCCAATACATTTCCGCCTGCCGGCAAGATACAACTCTGGAAGGACGCTGTTGATTCAGCTGTTCGCATGGGAATTGATGCCATTATCGTGGCTGATATCGGCGTTGCCGGTTACATCAAGAAAAATCATCCTGATCAGCGCATCCACTTATCCGTTCAGGCCGGTGCGCCTTCTGTTGAAGCCATTAAATATTATTGCGAGGAATTTGGCGTCCGGCGTGTTGTCTTGCCGCGTATATTGACGATCCCTGAAATTAAATCACTGAAAAAAGAGATCCCTTGCGAAATTGAATGTTTTATTTTTGGCAATCACGGCCTTATGGCGGAAGGACGGTGCAGCCTGACAAATTATGTTACCGGATTATCTACCAATATGGACGGGGTGTGTTCTCCCGCCGGCGATGTGAAATATGAGGAAGATGCACAGCGCAATCTGACGACCAAACTCGGCGCCTTTACCATTGATTGCTTTTCCTGCACGCAAAACCCGGGATATCCAACCATTTGCAAAGGGCGCTACCGCGCACCGCACAGGCCGGATGGTTATTATGCCTTTGAAGAACCAATCAGCCTTAATCTGGCGCGCTTGCTGCCGGAACTTATCAAGGCGGGCGTTCATGCGTTCAAGATTGAGGGGCGTCAACGATCCCGTGCCTATGTGCGTGAGGTCGTATCATCATGGCGTAAGGCCATAGATGATGTCATGACGGGACAGGACGTAGAGCTAGCGCATTTATTGTCTCTGACCGAAGGGCACAAACAAACGCAGGGCGCTTATGAAACAAAGAGATGGAGATAAGCCAATGACCGCGCAATTGACAATAGGACCAATTTTATTCCACTGGCCTGCTGAGAAAAAACGTGACTTTTATTTCCGCATCGCCGATGAAGCACCGGTTGAAACGGTCTATCTGGGCGAGGTTATCTGCTCCAAGCGTACACCGTTTTTTGAACAGCATTATAGCGAGGTTGCCGAGCGGCTTAAAGAAGGCGGGAAAAAAGTCGTGTTTTGCTCTCTGGCTGAAATCATGATCCCTCGTGAGCGCAAAATGACAGAAGGATTATGCGAACTTGAAGATTTTGAGGTTGAAGCCAATGATGCCGCCGCACTCTATCATTTGCGCGGGAAGCCACACCGGATTGGCCAGTATTTTAATGTCTATAACGAAGACGTGATGCAGCATTTGGCATCAAACGGCGCAACCCACTTTACTCTGCCTGCGGAATTACCGGCGGAGTCTATATCCGCTCTGGGACAAAAAGCCGATGATATCGGGGTCGGTCTTGAGGTGCAGGTTTTCGGACGCGTTGGCCTTGCGCTTTCGGCACGGTGTTATCATGCGCGTGCTCATGGCCGGGTTAAAGATAATTGCCAGTTTGTCTGTGAAGAAGATCCGGACGGCATGATATTAAAAACGCTGGAAGAAAAAGATTTTTTATGCGTCAACGGTGTACAGACATTATCTTACACTTACCTGAACCTTGTTCATGAATTGCATGAAATGGCAGATATGGGCGTAAAGTCCTTCCGCCTTTCCCCGCACACGCATGATATGAAGCATGTTGCTTGCCTGTTTAGAAACGTGCTTGATAAAAAGATCGATGCCGGTGAAGCTGAAGCACAATTAAAAGAATTAATACCAAACGTGCCGTTTTCAAACGGATTTTATCATAAAACCCTTGGCTATTCCTGGAAGGCGGCGTGATTATACCGTCCGGAAAACAATAAAAAATCATCATTATCTTCTCCAGTTTCAATGTAATGTGAAATGCATCGTGCCATGATCGGGGAAAGCAGATATCCATGCCGGAATAACCCGTTGCTCCGGATATATCTTTTTTCTCCGTCAATAATAATGCGCGGGAGATTATCCTGATAGGCTGCCCTGATGCCTGATGACATCTCCAGTACCTTCGATTCCCCAAAACTGGGATGCAGGCTGTAACACGCGCTCATCAATTCCATAGCGGAACGGAGCATCACCAAACCATCGTCTTCATCTGCATTTTCTATCGCCGTTGCGCCCACTGCAAAGACATGATCCGGCCTTGGGACGATATAAAGCGGATAACGCGGATGCATGAGCCGCACGGGCCGCGTCAGGGAGAATTCCAAATTCCGGATTAAAAGAATCTCGCCCTTAATGCCGCGCAAATCCTGATCGAACTGCGGCGCATAACCACGGCAATCGATTACCCAGTCATAATCCAGCATCAACTCTTCCGGCTGCGCCTCCTGCTTTATCATTTTTCCGTTTAAAGATATGAATTTTTTGAAAAGAGCCTCTAACGCCAACAACGGCACAAGATGCGCTTCTTCCGGTATATAAATTCCTTTGCTGAAACGGCTGCGTAAATCCGGCTCCAGCGCACAGATTTCATTTTCATTAACCCATTGCCACGACCCACTCACAGAGTGTAGATGATGTACAAACCTATCCAGATAAACTTCATCTGCCGGATGCGCCACAAACAGGCTGCCTTCTTTGCTAAACACAAAATCCGCTCCGTCATCCAGCATAGCCTTCCACATATCAATCCCTTTCACCCCCGCATTTACAAAATTCAGTGGCAAAGTGTCGATTTCGCTGTATGGCGCCATCATACCGCCTGCAATTGTGCTGGGATTGACGGGCGGAAAATCCTGTTTCTCAAAAATCGTAACCTGATAGCCTTTTTCGGCATTCATACACGCTGCCAACAGCCCTGATATCCCTGCGCCTATAACGGCGATTTTTTTACTCATTATTTTTATTCCTTATCGTTTATGCATCTTGTGATGCAGCCATATAAAATATGCCATGTGATGTGCCTGAAATTCTGGGAATCAAAGGTTGCACTGGCCTTTCTGATTTGTGGGAGAGTAAGAGGCGCATAGTTTTTTCTGCCGCAGGACGCGCCCATATTTTTCAAACTGGAAAGAAAACCCCAACTATCTCTGCAACTTTTTTTGATCTTTTCTTCTCTGTATATCCCCTCGGAATAGCTAAAATTGGGCATGCCGGAAGGAAGCCCCAATTGATCAAGGGTACTCCGCCATTCTTTAAAGCAATCTGGTCCGGGCAGCGAAAAATAAAATGTGCCGTCTGGCTTTAGCATGCTTTTCAGATTGTCTAACCCTTCCTCCAGATCTTCAAACCACTGACAAACCATACTGGCGGTAATCAGATCATATGTTTCTCCTGTTTGTTCTTTTTCTGCGTCCAGAATGAAAAAGCGTGTCGACATCCCCGAAAATCTACTTTTTGTCTGTTTAAGCATACGGGGACTCACATCCGTAATATGAAGCTGATGCCCAGCATATTTCCTGGCTAAATGTTCGGTCAAAAAACCTGTGCCGCACCCTATTTCCAAAATGGCGGCATTTTTAAGACAAGGAAGATCGCAGGCCAGACTATCGGCTACATTGGCTTGCACATCACCATACTGATCATACAGATGTGCCTGCGTATCAAAATTGCGCGTTACTTTATCTTTCCAGCTTAAGGCCACTGACAAACTCCTTTATTGTATTGGCGCACCATTCAGGATGCGACCACGGCATAATGTGCCCGCCGCCCATAAGCGTTTTAATTGGAAAACCCGACCACTCCTTTTTCATGATGTCCTGATCTAGTATCGGATCGGCATCGCCACACAAACAAAGAACAGGCCTTGCATGCGTACCAAGTTCTTTTGCGGCGCTGATCTCAGTGATCCAGACCATACCTTCTTGCAGTCTTTGCAAGTTCAGGTGAGCTTTATCATTCGTGATTCCGCATTTCTTCCAGAAATCCCCCATTTGCGGAATAGGATCACGCTCCAGCCTTAATTTCATGGCCTGCAAGGAACGCTCGTCTGAAAAACTCTTGAAACGATAAAATCCATTGATAGCGATCAGCACGTCAATATCTGAGGCTTTGTTCTTCAACGCCCACAAGGTTCCTAAAGAATGCGTGATATAGACACGCTTGCTGCTTTCCGGTGCTTTGTGGTTTTCGATTCTTTTATCGGGGCCAATAAAGCCAAGATTTAAAAAGTGGGATTGTTTTTCGGGAAAATGCGGGCGCAACCTTTCCCAGAAATCCGGATCAGTTCCCCAGCCATGCACAAATACATAATGAACGCTCAAGCAGTCTTCCTCTCTGTTTTCAGGAAAACGCTATTATCAGGAAAAAATATTCTGATCGACTTGATCTAGATCAAATTTGAAGTCCTTTATTTAGTATACCGTTTAATAAGAACACACAATATATAGTGTGTTTTGAAATTCCTCCTCGTTTTCTCCTTCCGAGAAGCAAGGTTCCAAAAATTCTTATGAAACAAACATGTAAAGGAGAAAAACCATGTCCGACGCTTCCGTAGCAAGATCCACCATCACCGATTCTGTAGAGAAAAAATCAGTAATTGCTTTCCCGGCGACTCACCCCGCAAACCCTGAAACAGATCAGATTGTAACGCTTTTTGGGGGTACGGATGTAGATTGCTCTGAAGCGATTAGCGAGTATATTTCCGGATCTGACTGGAGAATCAAGGCCAATGCGAATACCGGATATTCTAACGCAGGCCTGATCAATAATGTCGCCGGAAAAGTAATTGCCAATTTCTGGCTGGATGAAGTTTACGCACCGGAAGAGGGTCAAGCGCACCGCAACGGCGATATTCATATTCACGATCTGGACTGCCTGACCGGATATTGCGCAGGCTGGTCACTCCGAGCCCTGCTCAATGACGGATTTAACGGCGTTGGCGGACGTGTTTCCTCTCGCCCTCCACGTCATTTCCGCGAAGCTTTGGGGCAAATGTCCAATTTCCTTGGCATCCTGCAATCCGAATGGGCGGGCGCGCAGGCGTTCAGTTCTTTTGACACATATCTTGCGCCTTACGTCTTTTATGATCAATTGAGCTTTAAAGAAGTAAAAAAAGCGATTCGCCAGTTTGTTTATAATCTGAACGTGCCCGCACGCTGGGGGCAATCACCCTTCACCAATATCACGCTGGATATCACCGTCCCGGAAGATCTGCAAAATCAGTTCCCAACGTACAACAACCTGCATCTCTTTAAGGGGATCGAGAACGATGAATTGCTGTTAAAGGCACAGCAGCGCGATATGGGATTGCGGTCTTTGGAGGATACCACGTTCAGACATTTTGCCTCCGAAATGGAAATGATCAATATCGCCTATTACGAGGTAATGACCGAAGGCGATTCAACGGGGCAACCTTTTACCTTCCCGATACCGACCGTTAATATCACCGAAGATTTTGACTGGGACAGCAAGGTGGCGGCGGCTATTTTTGAAAATACAGCAAAAGTCGGTTCTTCTTATTTCCAGAATTTTGTTGGTTCCCAATGGATGAAAAATGAAAAGGGTGAGCGCGTGCGTAATCCGGAAGCCTATTCCCCCGGCGCCGTACGTTCCATGTGCTGCCGCCTGCAACTGGATTTGCGTGAGCTTCTCAAGCGTGGGAACGGTCTGTTTGGTTCAGCAGAGATGACCGGCTCTATCGGCGTTGTGACTCTGAACATGGCGCGCCTGGGCTACCGCTTCAAAGGCGACTTCAAAGGATTAATGGCAGAAGTTGACCGCCTGATGGATATAGGCAAATCCACATTGGAGAAAAAACGGGTGTTCGCACAGAAAATGTATGATCGTGGACTATACCCCTACACATCACGTTACCTGCCGTTTTTCCGCAATCACTTCTCCACCATCGGTGTCAACGGTATGAATGAGATGATCCGCAACTTTACGGGTGACGAGCATGATATTACAGACGAGCAAGGCATTCAGATGAGCCTTGATATTCTGGATCATATGCGTACAAAACTCCTTGGCTATCAGGAAGAAACGGGTAACCTGTACAACCTTGAAGCCACCCCCGCAGAAGGAACAACATACCGTTTCGCCAAAGAAGATAAAAAGCGCTTCCCTGATATCCTGCAGGCAGGCTTTGGTGAGAACATTTACTACACCAATTCATCCCAGATTCCAGCCGATCATACGGAAGACCCGTTTGAGGCTCTGGAGCTGCAAAATCGCCTGCAATGCAAATATACGGGCGGTACGGTTTTGCATCTTTACATGAATGAGAAGCTGAGCAGCGCCGAAGCCTGCAAAGGGTTCGTCAAAAAAGTAATCGGCAATTACCAGCTTCCCTATATCACTGTTACGCCTGTTTTCTCTGTTTGCGATACGCATGGCTATCTGAATGGGGAACAGCCGGAATGCCCGACCTGCGGTGAAAACACCAAAGTCTGGACCCGCGTCATGGGCTACTTCCGTCCCGTGGACAGCTTTAACAAAGGCAAACAGGGCGAACACCGCGAACGCAAGCACTTCAAGGAAGACTGGGTTGATACCGGCAATCTTTTCACCGGCGTGTAATCATGGCTCTTGCACTTGCCAATAAACCGGAAACAAAGCCCCCTGTCAAAAAACAGGGGGCACTTCCCATATACTCTGTTACCCCTTTTACGATGCTCGATTTTCCGGGACAGACGGCCTGTATTGTCTGGTTTTCCGGATGCAACATGCGCTGTCCTTACTGTCACAATCCTCAAATCGTCAAAGGCAAGGGGCGAGGCGATGTGGGTCAGGTTTTCGATTTCCTGAAAAAACGCGCCGGACTTCTGGATGGAGTCGTTCTCTCCGGCGGTGAGGCCTCCGCCTATCCCGGATTACCCGATTTTATCAAACAGGTGAAAAAACTGGGCTATGCCGTCAAACTCGATACGAACGGCCTGAGGCCGGATATCATCGACGATTTCCTGAATCAGGAGTTTTTGAATTACATTGCGCTGGACTACAAAGCTCCGCCCCATAAATTTAAGAAAGTCACGGGCGTTGATAAATACAACGAATTTACCAAAACGCTTGATCTTTTATGCGCGCAAAAAGCTGTTCCTTTTGAGGTGCGCACGACTGTTCACACAGATCTGATGGATGAAGATGATGTCAATGCCATTATCCATGACCTTGAAAACCGTGGTTATCAAGGCACACACGCCATACAGAATTTCACCCATAGCGATGAACGCCCGACGCTTGGCTTTATGCGTAAACAAGAGCGTGTCCTTAATACGGACGCGCTTTATGTCCCTGCGAATTTCACCTTGGAATTTCGTAACTTTTGAAACAACTGAGTTTTTATGAAACTGTGTCACCAAGCGTATGTTGGTTGAGGGTGTTTATAAATTCATTGCTGGCATCGAACAGATAATGCTTCAGATTACAAGTCTGTGTCACACGGCAGGTATTTGTTGCGGCATCGAAGCATTCCACCATGAACATGTTCGGTTCCAGCTGCTTTACAATATCGCCAAGCCGCAGATCTTGCGCCCCTTCGGCAAGCCGGATGCCGCCGCCCTTGCCCTTGCTGGTTTCAATATATCCAAGCTGTGAAAGGCGATGAACAATCTTCACCAGATGGTTGCGGGAAATTTTATAATATTCGGAAATCTCCTTTACGCTGGATAGGCTGTCAGGGCGCGCCGCTAGATACATCAGACAACGCAGTCCGTAATCGGTAAATCGTGTTAACTGCATAATGGTGTACTCATCATAAAATTTATCGTGGACAGGGTTGCATAATTAGCCGCGATCTATAATATACATACTAAATACATATTAAGAAAGGCAATTTCCCATGCTGTCCCAACAAACCATCGATATCGTCAAATCAACTGCGCCCATTTTGAATGAACATGGCGAAACGCTGACCAAGCATTTTTACAAGCGCATGTTCAGCCATAACCCTGAAGTTGCGCCGTTTTTTAATCCGGCCAATCAGGCGGGCGGCACGCAGCAACGCGCACTCGCGGCGGCAATTTGCGCGTATGCGGCGAATATCGACAATCTGGAAGTGCTGGGCGGCGCGGTGGAATTGATCGCCCACAAACATGCCTCTCTGATGATCAAACCGGAGCATTATCCAATTGTGGGTGAAAACCTGCTGGCCTCTATCCGTGAGGTGCTCGGCGAAGGTGCAACCGATGATGTGATCAACGCATGGGGTGAAGCGTATGGCTTTCTGGCGGATATTCTGATCGGGCGGGAAAAGCAGCTTTATGATGAGAATGCAAACAAAACCGGCGGCTGGGAAGGTTTCCGTGACTTTGTCGTAGACCGCAAGGAAAAGGAAAGCAGCATCATTACGTCCTTTTACCTAAGGTCTAAAGATGGTGGCACTTTACCGTCCTATATGGCGGGGCAATATATTACAGTGCGGATGCCGACCAAGGATGGCTCCACCACCATGCGTAATTACAGCCTGTCCGACAAACCCGGGCAGGATTATTTCCGCATCAGTGTGAAGCGTGAAGTTGGCGCAAAGGCTGAAACACCGAAAGGATTTGTATCCAATACATTGCACGATGATATCAATGTAGGTGATACGCTGGAGATCGGGCCACCGTGCGGCGAGTTCTTCCTCAACACGAATGACAAACATGAACGTCCGCTGGTTTTGCTGGCAGCGGGGGTTGGTATCACGCCGATTCTCAGTATTTTGCAAACCGCACTGGAAGTTATGCCGGAACGCCAAATTATCCTGATCCATGGGTGTTTGAACAAGGATGTGCAGCCGTTTAAAGGTACGATTGATACGCTGGCAGGAAAACATGGAAACCTGACCGCTCATTACCGTTACAGCGAGCCCACAGGCGGTGAAGACAAGGCGGACGACAATTGCTCTGGCGGATTTGTCGATGCCACGTTGATTGAAAGCCTCGTGCCATCACGCCATGCGGATTATTATTTCTGTGGCCCAAAACCCTTCATGGTGAATATCTATCATGAGCTTTTGGCCTGGGGTATTCCCGGTAATCAGGTGCATTTCGAATTCTTCGGGCCGCGTGAGGAACTGGAGCGAAAAGCGGCCTGACCAAAGCCTGCGGAAAGGATGAAATATTATGGCCTTACCACATGCAAAACCGGGGGAAAGCGTTAATTTAAACCCTTTGGGGGAGGCACTGAAAGACGCCAGAACTCAAGCCATTATCAAGACTGATAGTTTTGAGGCTATTCGCCTCGTTCTTCAGGCAGGCACTGAAATCCCGTCACACAAAGTTCCTGGGAAAATTACGCTGCACTGTCTTGAGGGGCTCGTATCACTTGGGCTGACAGGATCCGTCATAAATTTGCGGGCCGGTGAATGGCTGTATTTGAATGGCGGCGAGCCCCATTCCGTGATAGCGGAAGAAGATTCTTCGCTTCTGCTTACAATTATTCTTTAGCCATAAGAAACTTGATCTGGATCAAGGCTTTGAAGCGTTTTTCTGTTTTTGATAACGCATGAAAACAAAGCTGGCATCCGTGAAAGATATTATAGAGGATCTGCGTAAAGAACGCATGATCATACTGGTCGATGATGAACGTCGTGAAAACGAAGGCGATCTTGTGATTCCGGCCTCCATCGCTACGCCGGATCATATCAATTTTATGGCCATCCACGGACGCGGCCTGATTTGTCTGGCGATGAGCGCTGACAATATTGATCGCCTTGGCTTGCCCATGATGACGGATAACAATGATTGCAAACTCGGCACGGCTTTTACTGTTTCCATAGACGCAAGGTACAAGACCACAACAGGCATATCTGCTTATGATCGTTCTCATACAGTTCGTCTGGCCGCCAACCCGCAAAGCAGCCACAGCGATTTTCGCGTCCCCGGTCATATTTTTCCTTTACGCGCCCGCAAAGGCGGCGTTTTAGAACGTGCCGGTCATACAGAGGCTTCTGTAGAATTATCACGTTTGGCGGGCTTTGGTGACGCCGCCGTTATATGTGAAATTATGAAAGATGACGACACAATGGCACGCTTGTCTGACCTGATTAAGTTTGCAGAACGACACAATCTGCATATTGCCAGCATCAGTGACGTTATTGATTACGTTCATCCGAAAAGGAGCGCAGCATGAGCAAGATCCTTATCATTGAGGCCTGCTTTTACCAGGACATTGCCACCCTGTTACGGGAAGGCGCCATCGACGTGCTGAATAAGCAAGGGCATGAGTACGAGATTGAAACAGTTCCAGGGGTGCTGGAAATCCCAGCGGCATTAAATTTCTTTATCTCCGGCAAGAGAAATTACGATGCCTATGTCGTTCTGGGCTGCGTTATTCGCGGCGAAACTTCCCATTACGATATTGTCTGCAACGAAAGTGCGCGGGGCGTTTATGATTTGGTTCTAAAACATAATCTGGCTTTGGGGAACAGCATACTCACCGTTGAAAACAAAGATCAGGCTATTGCACGCGCAGACCCGCAAAAGAAAAACAAAGGGGGCGATGCCGCTAAAGCCGCCCTGCATATGCTGGGACTTCGCCAGAAAATTTTGATTGATACCGTTTGATCCAGATCAAGGCCTCATGCCTGAAATCTATGAGAATACTCATAGTCAGTAGAGGAGATAAAATTATGAATGAAATAACCATACAAAATAAAACAGTTCGTGAAATAGCCGGGCAGCATACCGACAGCTATAAAATCTTTCATAAATACGGAATTGATTTTTGTTGCGGCGGGAAGCGTTTGTTATCCGATGTTTGCGAAGAAAAAGGCATCGAAATCTCTGAGATCGCTAATGATTTTGTGGCATTAGAAAAAACCCCAAGTGACCAAAAAGATTGGAATACTGAAACACTTGAAAATCTTATCAACCATATTGTTGATACGCATCATCAATATTTACAGGATGATTTGCCCAGACTCTTTCATTTGATACAAAAAGTGGCCTCGCGCCATGGTGAAAGGGACGCGCATTTATATAAAGTCCTCGAAATATTTGTTTCCATGGCAAACGAACTTCTCGCGCATATTGAAAAAGAGGAACGAGTCCTCTTTCCCATGATTGTAGAAATGGAAAAAACAGGTGATATTTCTACACAAATTCTGATGCCGATATTAGCTATGGAGGCCGAGCACGAAGAAGTGGGAAAAGCACTGGAAGAACTGGATCGCTTAACAGAAAGTTATGCCATCAAGCCTAATATGTGCGCCTCGTATCAAGCTCTGTATGTCGGATTGAAGCAATTGGAAGAAGATTTAAAGCTCCATATTCACAAAGAAAACAACATTCTATTTCCCCAGGTTCAACAATAACGGCCTAGCAAAATGCTCAAAACAAAACTCTTAAAGGCACTTCTTCTCTCGACCGTTTGTGGATTGATGATACAGGGCGCATCATCGGCGCTTGCCGGAGAAGATGTTGAGAACATTATTAAAGAAGGTCATTTTTTTGGGGAAATGCGCTATCGCTATGAGTATGCCGATCAAAATAGCATAGCAAATGATGCCAAAGCCTCGACCGTGCGCACCAATTTTGGCTTCAAAACAGGCGCGTACAAGAATTTTCAAGCGTTGTTTGAAGGACAGATTGTTCAGAATATAGGCGCTAATGATTTTAACGACACAACAAACGGGAAAACGACCTATCCAGTTGTTGCCGACCCGGATGTAGCTGAAATTAACGAGCTATGGCTTTCATGGGCAGGATTGCCGCAAACATCTATTGCGATTGGCCGTCAGAAATTGAATCTGGATAATCAACGTTTCATAGGCACAGTTGACTGGCGGCAGAACGATCAAACCTTTGATGCCTTTCAATTGACAAATGCAAGCATCGAACATTTAAATTTCATGTACGCCTATGTTGGAAATGTAAATCGTATCTTCGGTGGCGATAATCCATTGGGCGATCTGGACTCAAATATTCACATCGCTCATGCTTCTTATGCCTTCGCAGATTGGCTAAAATTAACGGGCTACGGATACTGGCTTGATTTTGATCGTCTGGCAACAAGCTCCTCCAGGACTTTTGGCGCACGGGTAACGGGTGCGGCGCCTTTGAATAACCATTGGAGCTTTTCCTATGAGGCAGAAGCCGCCACGCAGGACGATCATGGAAACAACACCGCAAATTATGATGAAGAATACTACCATATCGCACCGTCACTCTCCGGCCATGGTTTTACGTTCACAACGGGGTATGAGGTATTGGGCGGAGACGGTACAAGTGCCTTTCAAACACCACTCGCTACTTTGCACAAATTCAATGGCTCGGCTGATGCGTTCTTGAGCACACCAAATGCCGGTCTTGAAGATGTCTATGTGAGTGGGGCTTATAAAGTATCGGGCACAAAGAGCCTCTTTGACGACACAACATTTACTGCCGTCTATCATGATTTTGATAGTAACGATTCCAGCACCGGCGATTTTGGTGATGAGCTTGATTTGTCTGTTGGAAAAAGTTTCATGCTTCCTGATGCAGGCCAACCATTTAAGAAATTGGATGTTCTGCTGAAATATGCTGATTATAATGGCGATAGCGGGGTTGCCAGCCGTGAGAAATTTTGGCTGCAGGTAGGCGTGAAGTTCTGACATGGAAATAGTTCATAAACTGAGTTCTAAGAACATACGCAAAACAGGGCATAAAGCTTTCTGGATCTGGATTGCCTATCAAACCATCAAAGGCACGCTGACAACCTCCCTGATCTGGCTTCCGCTTTTATGGGCGTGGCTTGGGTAATATATGTTCCTCTTACCAGCCAGAAGTTTTTAGGCGCAAGGCATTTAAAATCACGCTCACCGAAGATAGAGACATGGCTGCTGCCGCGATAATCGGCGAGAGCAGGATACCAAAGAATGGGTAGAGGACACCAGCCGCGATTGGTACGCCCGCTGCATTGTATACAAATGCAAAAAACAGGTTCTGGCGGATATTGTTCATCGTCGCCACGGATAACTTGCGAGCACGGACAATGCCGGTTAGATCACCTTTTAGCAGCGTGACACCCGCACTTTCCATCGCCACATCCGTGCCAGTGCCCATGGCAATCCCAACATCGGCGGCAGCCAGCGCCGGGGCATCATTGGTGCCGTCCCCCGCCATAGCAACAACGCGGCCTTCATCGCGTAATTTTTTAACGATCTTGCCTTTATCTTCCGGCAAAATTTCAGCCTCAACCTCTGTGATGCCCAGCGTTTTTGCCACGGCCTCGGCAGTACGACGATTATCGCCGGTAAGCATGACAATGCGAATGCCCTGAGCGTGCAGGGCTTTGATAGCGGCGGGCGTTGTTTCTTTGATCGGATCAGCAATAGCCAGAAGCCCAGCGATTTTTCCATCAACGGCTATAAAAATCACCGTTGCCCCGTCGCTGCGCAGTTCATCGGCTTGTGCAGACAAAGCTGATACATTAATGGATTTTTCTTCCATCAGCATCACATTGCCGAGCGCAATATCTTGGGCTTTTATTTTACCGATAACACCTTTACCTGTTGGAGAGTCAAAATCTTGCGTCTGTGATAAATCCAGTCCCTTGTCCTTCGCCGCCATAACAATGGCATGAGCCAGCGGGTGTTCGCTTCCCTGTTCCAGTGATGCCGCCAGCGCCAGCAATTCATCCTCGCCAAAACCTTCGGCGGCGACACTTTTTGTGACAGTCGGTTTGCCTTCTGTCAGCGTGCCAGTTTTATCAATCACCAGTGTATCGACCTTTTCCATGCGTTCCAGCGCCTCGGCGTTTTTAATCAGCACGCCCGCCTGCGCCCCTTTACCAACCCCGACCATGATAGACATAGGCGTGGCCAACCCCAAAGCGCAGGGACAAGCGATAATCAGAACACTGACGGCGGCGATCAGGCCGTAACTAAAGGCAGGCACAGGGCCAAATATGAGCCATGCAATAAAGGCTATAACGGCAACCAGAATAACCGCAGGCACAAACCATCCTGAAACAATATCGGCCAGCCTTTGAATAGGTGCGCGGCTGCGCTGCGCCTCGGCAACCATATGCACAATTTGCGAGAGCATAGTGTCTTTACCGACACGCTCGGCTTTCATGACAAAACTGCCGGTCTGGTTCATTGTTGCGCCAATGACTTTGTCGCCCGCTTCTTTCATTACAGGCATGGACTCGCCCGTGACCATGGACTCATCAACGGCGCTTTTTCCTTCCGTCACGATACCGTCCAGCGGCACTTTCTCGCCGGGGCGAACGCGCAAGAGATCACCAACCTTGATTTGATCCAGCGGCACATCTTCATCATCGCCATTCTCACTGACCCGCCGGGCGGTTTTCGGAGCGAGATCAAGCAGTGCGCGAATTGCGCCGCCCGTTTGTTCGCGGGCTTTAAGCTCCAATACCTGACCCAGCAACACCAGCACCGTAATCACGGCGGCGGCTTCAAAATAAACCGCAACGGCGCCATCTTGCCGGAATGTATCGGGGAAGATGCCGGGAACAAGGGTTGCCACAACGCTGTAAAGCCAGGCCACGCCTGTTCCCATGGCAATTAACGTGAACATATTCAGATTGCGGGTTTTTAAGGATGCCCAGCCGCGTTCAAAAAACGGTTTTCCGGCCCATAGGACGACAGGCGTAGCCAGCACAAGCTGTATCCAGTTAGATGCTGTGCCGCTGATATAATGGTGCAAATCCAGAAGATGCGCGCCCATCTCCAAGGCAAAAACAGGCAGAGTTAAAATCAAACCAATCCAGAAGCGTCTTTTAAAATCAGTTAATTCAGGATTTTCACCTTCCGCGCCGGTAATCGTTTCCGGCTCCAGCGCCATGCCGCAAATCGGGCAGTTGCCGGGGCCGCTTTGCCGCACTTCCGGATGCATGGGACAGATATAAATCACATCCCCGCCAGCAGGCACCGTGACAGGTTTCGCTTTGTCGCCATGCTCGTGATGACAACAAGAATGCTCTTCTACTCCGTGTTTATCGTGTTCCTGTCCCATATGTATCTCCTTGTTTTCTATTTTTCTTTCCACCCGCCGCCCATGGCTTTGAATAGCTCAATGCAGGCGGACAGCGTTTCGTATCGGGCGCGTTCATACTGATCTTCGGACTCCAGCATCATGCGCTGTGAATCTAAAACATCCTGAAACTCAATAACGCTCAAACTATATTGGTTTTTTGCTATATCGTACGCTTCATGCGCTTTAGCGGCTGTCTGTTTCAAAGCTTTTTCCCTTTCCAGAGTTTTTTGTACTTTCGTCAACGCATTTTCTGCCTCCTGAAAAGCCACAAGCACCGTTTGCTGATAATTCTCTGCCAGTTCTTTTTGACGCGCCGTCACGCGATCCAGCTTGCCTTCCAGACGCCCGCCCTGAAAAATCGGCACAAATATCGATCCTGCCATTGTGAAGGCGGACCCCGACGGGTTGGCAGCAAACAACAAACTGGGGCCAATATTCATCGATGGATAAAAAGCCGCCCGCGCCGCGCCGATATCCGCATTGGCAGCCTTTAGACTTGCTTCCATGCTTTTAATATCTGGTCTGCGTTCCAGCAAATCGGAGGGCTGCACTACGGCCACGTTCGGAATATGCAGTCCCTTATAACTTTTTGCCTCAACATTAAAACTCTGCGGCGGCTCACCCACCAAAACAGCCAGCGCATTTTGTGCCAAGGCCAGTTCCTGCTCTAAAGCCGTTACAACAGCACCAGCCTTAGACACTTGCATTTCCTGCCTTGTGATATCCAACTGTGTACGCGCCCCGGTTTGAAAGCGAGCTTCGGCTACTTCCAGCAAATCGTGCGTGGCTTCAAGATTATTCTGCGCTATACGGCGGCGCTCTTTTAAATTCAGGACATTGAAATAATTTTGCGCCACATCACCCATGATAACTAGCGCCAACGCATCGTGGGCATATTGGGTTCCTTTAAGCCCGGATTTTGATGCATCAACTTTCGCACGGTTTGCACCGAACAAATCCAGCTCATAGGAAAGACCTGCATCGGCTGTGTAATCAGGAATGCCTTTATTTCGCATATCGGTGATATTCATCGCTTGCGTAGAACCGCTCATATAAGAGGCCGTCACATCGGCGGAAGGTAAAAGCGATGCCCCGGCAATTTTTAAATCCGCGCGCGCTTGTTCGATACGCTGCAAAGACGCTTGTAGATTATTGTTATTGACAAGGGCGCGCTCCATCAACTCGTTTAATTCCACGCTTTCAAAACTCGTCCACCAGTCAGCAGCGACTTCAGCGTTCTTTATGCTCTGCGCATCCCGCCAGGCAGGTGTTTGGGCCTCCGGTCTATGATAGTCCGGCGTCATGGAACAAGCCGAAAGTAAGATCAGCACTGATTTTAAAATCAAAAAATTCTTATGCTTCATGGCCTGTATCCTTCGGCAGTTTGAGCTTCCATTGCATATACACAGCGTAGAGCACGGGGATCAGGATTAGCGTTAAGATGAGTGTGCTGACCATGCCGCCAACCATCGGCAAGGCAATACGCCGCATCACATCCGAACCCGGCCCATCTGTCAGGAAAATCGGGATCAGGCCGAGAATGATCGTGCTCACCGTCATCAGCTTGGGCCGCAGACGTTGCAAGGCCCCATGGCGAACATTTTCCAGCAGTTTCTCAAACGTATCCGGCCAGTGTTCCCGCATTTCATGATCAATATAGATCAGCATGACAATCGCGGTTTCTACAGCAATCCCGGCCAGAGCGATAAACCCGACGACCACGGCTACAGAGAGATTATAATCCGCCAGCCACAGCCACCAGACTCCGCCAATCACACCAAACGGAACGGACAGCATAATCAGGATTGTGCGGTCCCACCGGCCAAAATGGAGGTAAAGCAGCGTGATAATAATCAGCAGCGTCGCCGGAACAGCAATCTTTAACCGCTCATTCGCCTCCTGCATCTGCTCAAATTGACCGGAGAATTTAAGAGTATAGCCTACGGGAAGCTCTAGCGTTTTAAGCGCTTCTTGCAAATCGGCGATGTAAGAACCGATATCCCGATTCTCAATATCAACGAACACCCAGCCATTGAGCCGCGCATCTTCGGATTTGATCATAGACGGCCCTTCTGCTACGCGAATGTCGGCGAGGGTCGCCAGCGGAATATGCGCGCCATTAGGGCTACTGACCAGAATATTATCCAGATCAGTGATATGCTCGCGGAAAGGCTGGTCATAGCGCACCATAATGGGGTAGCGTTCGCGCCCCTCTACGGCTTCATCAAGCTGCATGCCGCCAAGCGCGGTCTGGATCACCTGCTGCACGGTTTTCAGCGCTATGCCATAGCGGGCAAGTTCGCGGCGGTCAGGAATAATCTCTATATATTTCCCACCAACAACACGATCAGCAATGGCGCTGCGGGTGCCCGGAACGTTTTTAGCACGAGCTTCAACGTCTTTTGCAATCCTGTCGATTTCTTGCAAGTCAGACCCGGCAATCTTAACCCCGATGGGTGTGCGAATACCTGTCGTCAGCATATCGAGCCGTATTTTGATCGGATAACCCCAGCTATTCATCATGCCCGGCAGCCCGACACGCTCATTCAAATCAGCAATCAGCTTTTGCGGCGTCATGCCCTCGCGCCATTGATCGCGGGGTTTGAGTTTAATCCATGTTTCAATCATCGCCAGTGGCGCGGGGTCAGTGGCGGTATTTGCACGTCCGGCTTTGGCGAAGACCTGCTCAATTTCAGGGGCCTCCATCAACTGACGGTTTGTAACCTGCAATATTTCGCGGACCTTGGCAGGTGATACGCCCGGCAAGGTCATCGGCATATAGAGCAGCCCGCCTTCATAAAGCGGGGGCATGAATTCACTGCCAAGTTTGGACGCCGGAAGTGCTGTGCTCATAAGCGCGATCAGCGCCAGTACCATCGTTGTCTTGCGCCACTTTAAAGCGGCATTGAGACACGGGCGGTAAAGCGCAATAAAAAACCGGTTGATCGGGTTTTCATCCTCTCGTTTGATTTTCCCGCGTATCAGCCAGAGCATCAAAACCGGCACCACCGTCACCGACAATAGTGCCGCTGCCGCCATCGCATATGTCTTGGTAAAGGCCAGCGGCGTGAACATGCGTTCTGATTGACCAGTCAATGCAAAGACCGGAAAGAACGACACAGTGATAATCAGCAGGGAGAAAAACAGACCCGGCCCGACCTCCTTGGCCGCCTGTATTAGCGCTTTTTGTCTGTCCGCCTTATCGGCATCCGGTTCCATATCGGAGAGTTTCCGGTGTGCATTCTCCACCATAACAATCGAGGCATCGACCATGGCACCAATCGCAATCGCAATGCCCCCCAGCGACATGATATTGGCGGTAATGCCCTGCGCATTCATCACGATAAAAGCGGCCAGAATACCAAGCGGTATTGTAATAATGGCAACCAAAGCACTGCGCGCATGGAGCAGAAAGAGGAAGGCAATCAGCGCCACCATCAAGCTTTCTTCAATCAACTTGTCTTTGAGAAAATCAACGGAACCTTCAATCAACTGGCTGCGGTCATAAACGGTTTTCAGCTCTACGCCTTCGGGCAAACCCTGCTTTACGCTTTCCAAACGCTCTTTAACGTTATGAATGACATCCAGCGCATTGGCTCCGGGACGCATTACAACGATGCCGCCGACCACTTCGCCTTCACCATTCAGCTCGGTAATACCGCGCCTGATGGCCGGGCCTTCCACCACGCGGGCGACATCACCTACTGTGATTGGCGTGCCGTCTACGCTTTTTAAAGCAGCCTGCGCCAGATCCTCGGGCTTGTTCACGTAGCCAAACGAGCGGATCAGATATTCCGTTTCCGCCATTTCCAGCGTGCGTCCGCCGGTTTCCTGATTGGCGCTACGCACCGCCTCGATCACTCTTTGCAGCGGAATATCATAAGCGCGCAGCTTGTTTGGATCTACCAAAACCTGATATTCTTTGACGAACCCGCCGACACTGGCGACTTCCGCCACGCCGTCAATCGTGGCCAGCTCAAATCGGACAAACCAGTCCTGCAAGCTGCGCAGTTCTGCTAAATCATGCTGGCCTGTTTTATCAAACAGCGCATATTGAAAAACCCAGCCCACGCCGGTCGCATCCGGCCCGAGTTCCGGCTCCACGCCGTCGGGCAACATGCCGCGCACCTGCGAGAGATATTCCAGCGTGCGGCTGCGCGCCCAGTACATATCGACGTTATCTTCAAAGACGATATAAACGAAGGACGTGCCGAACATGGAAAAGCCGCGCACGACTTTGGTTTTCGGCAGGGACAGCATCTGTGTGGAAAGAGGATAGGTGATTTGATCCTCAATCACCTGCGGCGCCTGTCCGGGGAACTCCGTGCGGATAATCACCTGCGTATCGGATAAATCGGGGATGGCGTCCAACGGTATTTTGGTTACGGAGACAATCCCAGCCACCAATAATACCAGCGCGCCCAGCATGACGAAAAACTGGTTTGCCACCGACCAGTCTATGATTTTGGCGGCAAAACTTTTGGACGGATCGTGTATGTGATTAGTGCTGTCCATGACCCTGCGGCTCCTGTGTTTCTGTCATGCCGCCGTGATCGTGCCCCATTGCCGCCATACCGCCTTTCAGATTGCTTTCGGCATCCAGCATAAACTGGCCGGATTTAACAATTTTTTGGCCGTAAGACAGGCCGCTTGTAATCTCAGTAAGGCCGCTCGCTGTAATCCCCGTTTCCACCATAACAGGACGGAAATACCCATCTCCGGCATCTTCAATCACGTACGCGCCCATGCCGCCATACAGAACGGCTTCGGCTGGTACGGCCAAACGTGATTGCACTTTAGCATTAAATGCAGCGTCCACATACGTATCGGGCTTTAATGCGCCGTCCGGATTATCCAGCACCAGACGCACAGTGACGGTGCGATTTTGCGGGTCATTCACAGGGTGAATAAAATCAACCAGCGCTTCATATTTTTCGCCTGTTTCGGGGATAGTGATTTTTGCGGGGATGCCAACTTCCAGAAACCGAACATCACGCAGCGGGACATCCGCATTGACCCACACTTTGGTAAAATCCTGTAACTTTAACACGCTGCTGCCTTCATTCACATATGCGCCTTTGCGCACATTCAGCCATGTAACTGTCCCATCGGCAGGGGCATAAAACGGCGTTTCCTCAAAAAATTTACCGCGTTCTTTTAGCTGCTCAATCGCCTTATCCTCCATGCCGTACAAACGCAAACGCTGCGCAGCATTTCCTACGCGGGAGCCGATTAAAAAATCAGATTGGGCATTCATCAAATCAGGACTGTAATAAGTAAACAGCAAGTCGCCTTTCTTGACAGAATCTCCAACAGCATCCGTATTCAGATCGACAATCCAGCCTTTCGTACGAACATCAATCGCATATTCCAGCCGCGTGCTAGGCTCTATCCGGCCAAAGGCGCGAATGTTCAGACCAAATTCATGGTGGGCAACGCCGGAGGTTTTCACCCCCAGCGTTTGAATATAAGAAGGGTCAATCAAAAACGCGCCTTCCGGCTTGTCTTCATGATTTTCATGGGATTGGCTACCCTCATTTTTTGGCACCAGCGTCATGCCGCAGATCGGGCAGGTATCGCCTTCCTCCCCGTTAATATGAGGATGCATAGGGCAAATATAGACAGGAGGTCCGTCTACACTATCTGATGCGGGCGGAGGGGTTTGCATTTTATGTTCTGGGTTTTGCTCCGAAGAAGAGCCTTCTTCCATAGGGACAAGATGCATGCCGCAAATCGGGCAATTATCGCCCTCTACACCGGTTTCTTCTGGATGCATGGGGCAGTAGTGGGTATGGGCTTCGGTTTGAGATGAAGCTGTAACCCCGTTTTCTGCGGCCATTACGAATGGCGCAAAAGTAAATAAAAATAGGGTGAAAAGTAAAATACGCATAATAAAGCTCCTTTCTTAGGGCGTGAAAAACCATCAAGAAAAGAGCGTATTTAGATGCGCAGGCGCTGCGTTGTCAGATAAAGATCGTGATTATTGAGGTGGGACGGACTGGTATCAAAAGGCGGCCCGCGAATGAAATGACCGGATACCAAAAGGGAATCATAGTTCGGTGTTAAATCTGCCCATGCGAAATCAATATGATCAACGGATAGGTCGGGCTGCACGACATCGGCTTGAACATCGGACTGAAACAAATCAACACCCATGCAATCGAGCGCAAACATGGGACCTGATTTCTGTCCGTCTTTTTGCGCTTCTTCACTTTGATGGCAGGGCTTTGGCTCAGCAGCCTGCGCAGATTGCATCGGACAAAACGCCATCACACACGTCAAAACAGGCGTGAGCATCAAAAACGTCATAAATTCAAGCAATATTTTGCGCATAATCCTCATAATATACTATTCGCGTAAAAAAGTCTTAAAGTTTCAATTGTTACGAATAATATGATGAATGATAGAACATCCATAATGCCACCAAACATACATTTAACAGAATAAGTAAACCAAGGGGTAAACTGGGGCAGTTTACCGGTCAACTAAATTATTCAAGAAAATCTAACACTTATCATGTCAAGTAAGTTGACAGTTTACCCCGTTACTTGACGTTTTTATCTAAAGAAAATTGGTCCGCCCCCTATAAATGAGTCCGGTTGGAGAGTGAATCTCCGTTAGATTATTTGGACTGTATTTATGGAGGTTTTGGATGTCATCGAAGCGTTATACGACGGAGCAGATTATCGGGCTATTGAGACGGGCGGAGGTTTTGGTTGGTCAAGGCAAGGAGATGGCGGAAGTCTTGCGCGAGATCGGGGTGACGGGGAATACGTATTACCGCTGGCGCAAGGAATATGGCGGCCTGGGGATGGACCAGGCGCGGCGCCTGAAGGAGCTGGAGGTTGAGAATGCGCGGCTCAAGCGGGCGGTGGCCGACCTGACACTGGATAATCTGATCCTGAAGGAAGTTTCGTCGGGAAAGTTCTAGGCAGCCCCGCCCGCCGCCGGGACGCTGTGATTTATGTGCAGCAGAAGCTGGGCATCACGGAGCGCCGGGCCTGTAAGGCTTTGGGCCAGAGCCGTGGGTTGCAGCGGCGGTGCGCCAAGCGCCCGGAGGACGAAGAGGCGCTAATTGCGGAGATGACCGCGTTGGCTGTCCGCTACGGGCGTTACGGCTACAAGCGGATCACGGCGATGCTGCGGTCTTCGGGCTGGGCGGTCAATCACAAGCGCATCGAGCGGCTCTGGCGTCAGGAAAGCCTCAAGGTTCCCAAACGCCAGAAGAAGCGCGGTCGGCTTTATCTGAGCGACGGCTCGTGCATCCGCCTCCGCCCGTGCTGGGCCAATCATGTCTGGGCTTACGACTTTGTGGCCGAGCGGCTGAAGGACGGCACGAAGATCCGAACACTCACGGTCGTTGACGAATATACGCGCGAATGTCTATCGTTAAGGACTGGATATTCCTTGAAGGCCGATGACGTGATGGATGTGTTGACCAATCTCTTTATTGACCGCGGCGTTCCGGATCACATCCGCTCGGACAACGGGTCCGAGTTTACGGCCAGAACGATCAAGGCATGGCTTGCGCGGCTGGGTGTGAAGACACTTTACATCGCGCCGGGCAGCCCGTGGGAGAACGGCTATAACGAGAGCTTCAATGCGCGGCTGCGGGATGAATGCCTGAACGGGGAGACATTCCATACGCTCACCGAAGCGCAAGTGATCCTGGAGCAATGGCGGCATCACTATAATCATATCCGCCCGCATACGAGCCTTGGCTACCGCCCGCCCGCGCCTCTGGCCTTCATGGCTGAAGGCGCCTGCTCCACGGCTCCGGCCCCCTCAGCCATGAGAACAGACCAGCAACCGATTCACTC
>JAANMX010000789.1_pt1 | contig 39680 bp, 29 predicted proteins | sample 7279681 | NCBI WGS metagenome assembly JAANMX01 (sample SAMN14094542, study PRJNA606508) | bioreactor metagenome | isolation source: A lab-scale SPAN reactor treating ammonium-rich wastewater day 351 | place: Ireland: Galway | collected 2018-01-01 | reverse complement strand
ACGGCGCGCTCGCGCACTTCCGGGGAGAACTTCGGTGACTTGTTCATAGCTCCATCTTCTCAAGTGTTGGAGCCTCCTCAAAACCCGGGGCGGTTCAGTGGCCCGGCTTTCACGTCACCGACTCCCGTATCACCCACGACAGCGCATGGTTGCGACTGGAGCCATTGACCAAGCTGCCCTTGCGCTGCGGGCAATGCCTGGGTCTTGTTGAGTCAGTGCATGAGCGAGTCACGCGCAATGTCCGGGAGCTGTCCTTGGCGGGGAGAACTCTGACACTGCAAGTGCAACTGCTGCGAGTGGACTGCCCGCGCTGCGGCCATTGCTTGCAGCATGTGCGCTGGCTTGATCGCTTTGCCCGCATGACGCGCGCCATGGCGCAAACCGTGGCCCAGTGCTGCAAGCGCTTGCCCATCAAGCACGTTGCGCAAATGTTCTGTCTGCATTGGTCCACCGTGCAGCAATTGGACAAGCGCAGCCTGGCAGGTTTGATGAGCCAATTGCCGCAGCCCCAACCGACGCACCTGGTGATGGATGAGTTTGCACTGCACAAAGGGCATCGCTATGCCAGCGTCATCCTGGATGCAGATACGCGCCGGGTGCTGTACATCGCCAAGGATCGCAGCCGCGAAGCGATCCGGCCCTTCTTCGAGGCATTGGGAGAGGCGGGCTGCAGGCGCATCCAGGCCGTAGCCATGGACATGAACACGGCCTTCGATCTGGAGGTGCGGCATTGGTGTCCCCGAGCTCGCATCGTCTATGACCTGTTCCACGTCATCGCCAAGTATGGCCGGGAGGTGATCTCACGCGTGCGGGTGGACACAGCCAACGCCCTGCGCAACGACAAGCCCGCCCGACGAGTGGTCAAACAAGCCCACTGGCTGTTGCTGCGCAATGCAGACAATCTCAAGGACAGCGAGCAGGTGACATTGCAGGAGGTGCTTGAGGCCAACGAGGCACTCATGACGGTCTGCGTGCTCAAGCAATCGCTCAAAAGCCTATGGACTGCTCATGATCCTTGGCAGTGGCGACGGCGCTGGAAGCAGTGGCTGGCGCACTGCGCGCAAAGCGGCATCGAGTGCCTGCAATTGTTTGCCAACCGGCTACGCAAATACTGGCCAGGCATTCTGGCGCGAGTGCGTTGGCCCATGCACACGGGCCAGCTCGAAGGCATCAACAACCGTATCAAGGTCATCAAGCGCATGGCTTATGGCTACCGTGACGTTGAGTACTTCTTCCTCAAGATCAAGGCAGCATTCCCCGGAAATGCGTGAAGAACCAAAAAAAAAGCCCGGTGGAGTACCGGGCTTTGAAAGGATCCAAGAAACGGGGGTTTCGAGAGGATCCAAGGAGACAACTGGAGAGCCCTAGAAAACGGGCCGTTGGCGCGTATTCTAAGGGTAATCCCTTGTCCTGGTCTAGAGCATGAACTCCAGACCGGAATTTTTAGCGCTTGCGGGGCGTGGCCGACTTGGCAGCGTCAGCGGCAGAGGCAGCCACAGCGTTGAAGTTGGCTTCGGCAGCGTCGGTGGCCTGCTTGACAGCTTTCTGAACGGATTCGAAAGCGTTGTTGGCGGCCGAAACGGCGCTCTTCATGACGGCCACAGCGGTTTCAGAACCTGCAGGAGCATTCTTGGCAGCGGAGTCGACCAGATTTGTGAAGGTCTTCTGGGCTTCAGAGGTCTTGGCTTCCACGGCCTTGGTGAATTCGCTGCCGGTACCCGAAGCGATGTCGAACAGGTGGCGGCTGTACGAAGCGGTCTTTTCAGCCAGGGGCTGCAGCAGGCCGGCTTGCAGAGCCATCAGCTCTTGGACGTCCTTCACGCTCAGCACGGCTTGCGTATGGTTGGCTGCTTCGTTCAGTGCGGCGCGCGAGGCGGTTACATTGAGTTCGACGAGCTTTTCAACGCCTTCAAAAGCCTTGCTGGTCAGGCCAAAAAGGGTTTCGATGTTGGCTTTGTGAGCGGCCAGGATCTGTTCGGTGGTCAGCGACATGTCATATCTCCTAAAAAAGTGGGTACCTGAATGCATCAGGGGTACAGACATCTGCGCTGACCATGTCTTCGAAAGTCATGTTGCAGTGCAGCATGTGGCCGATTCTACGGGGTTGATTTCGAAATGCAAGGTTTTTTGTTGCAATGCAGCATTTCGAGAGGGTTCTTTACAAATTGTTGCCTCCCTCTGGGTGTTGATGGGTGCAGTTAACAAAGGTGACTGGAGAGGCTGTGGATGGTGGGCAGGCGCAGGCAAAATGTTCAGCCATGCATACTGCCGCCACCTCCTCACGTCCTGCTCCCCAGTCACGCAGTGCCTATCGTGCCTATCGTTCCATCAGCACACGCTGGATGGACAACGATGTCTATGGGCATGTGAACAACGTTGTTTACTACAGCTGGTTCGATACGGCCGTGAATGCCCATCTGATAGAGCAGGGGGCGCTGGATATCCATGCAGGGGACACCATCGGCCTGGTGATCGAAACGCAGTGCAATTATTTTGCCCCGCTGGCTTTTCCGCAAACGGTGGAAGCCGGCATCCGTGTGGCGCGCATCGGGTCGTCGAGCGTGCGTTACGAAGTGGGGCTGTTCGCTGCCGGAGAGGCGCTTTCTGCGGCGGCAGGGCATTTTGTGCACGTCTACGTCGACCGGGCCACGCGCCGCCCGGTGTCTGTCCCGGCATCTTTGCGCGCGGTGCTGGAAGCCTTGCTGGTCCACCCGTAAGGCAACCGCCGATAGACAGGCGGCGCAGACCGTGTGGCCCGCCGCACGGCAGAAGATGCCGCTGAATCGGGCCTCATGCGCTGGCCCTCCGCAAGAACGGGCCACTGTGACAAAACCCGTGGCGTCCGCCTGGGGGTCACAGATCCGGCAACTTCCTAAACGGGTTTGCTGACGGCAGGGTTTCGGTCTTCTGTGCACAGGGTGGCATGGCGTTCAAGCGTGACAACCTCGCCTACACTTTAGAACTGCGTTCGGTGGGCCACAGGAAGTTGGGGTTTCCTGGCCGCGCCTGAACCCGCTTCGGGATCGTCGGGTGGATTTCAGCTCGGCGCATCTTGGCGCGGCTGGTGTGGGTTGCCATGAACGCATGGCCTGAAGTTCCAAAACAATGATAGGGAGACAAACCCATGAAACGATTTCGCTGGCTGACTATGGCGCTGCTCGGGTCGCTGCCCGGGCTCGCCATGGCCGCAGATATTGATGGCAGTGCCTTGCCGTTGTGGTGGGGCATCCCCTTCGCCGGCATCTTGCTGTCGATTGCCGTCATGCCATTGCTGGCCCCCATTTTCTGGCACCACCACTTCGGCAAGGTGGCTGCGGCCTGGGGCTTGCTCTTTCTCGTACCTTTTGCCGTTGCGTTCGGCCCGGGCATGGCGGTAGTGAGCCTGGTGCATGCCTTGCTGGCGGAATACCTGCCCTTCGTGATCTTGCTGACGGCCCTGTTCACCGTGGCGGGCGGCATTTACATCCGGGGCAATCTCCATGGCAGTCCGGCGCTGAACACCACCATTTTGGCGATTGGTGCCGTGCTGGCGAGTTTCATGGGGACCACCGGAGCGTCGATGCTGCTGATCCGCCCCCTGATCCGGGCCAATGACAACCGGATCCACAAGGCGCATGTGGTGATCTTCTTCATTTTCATTGTTTCGAATGCGGGCGGTTCATTGACGCCTCTGGGGGATCCTCCCCTGTTTCTCGGCTTTCTCAAAGGGGTCGATTTCTTCTGGACCGTGAGGCATATCTTTCCGGAGACATTGTTCCTGCTGGGCGTTCTGCTGGCTTTGTTTTATGTACTGGATTCGTGGTTCTACCGCCACCGCGAGGAGGTGCTGCCGCGTGACCCGACCCCGGACACGCGTGCCATCGGTTTTGATGGGAAGTTCAACTTCGCCCTGCTGGGCGTGGTGGTGGCCCTGGTCTTGCTGAGCGGTTTCTGGAAATCATCGGTGGTGTTCAACATCGCCGGCACCGATGTGGGCTTGCCGGGCATCATTCGCGATGTGGGGTTGATCATCGTGACAGGCGTTTCCCTGTGGCTCACACCCAAGGCTGTGCACGACAGCAACCAGTTCGGCTGGGCGCCCATGCAAGAGGTGGCCAAGCTGTTTGCAGGCATCTTCCTGACCATTATCCCCGTCATCGCCATGCTCAAGGCGGGCGTCAACGGCCCCTTTGGCGCCATTGTCAGCGCCGTGACCCGGCCCGACGGCTCACCCGATCCGGCCATGTATTTCTGGGCCACCGGCATTCTTTCATCTTTCCTTGACAATGCCCCGACCTACCTGGTGTTCTTCAATACGGCGGGAGGTGACCCCGCCTCGCTGATGACCACCATGGCCCCCACTTTGGCCGCTATCTCGGCGGGGGCCGTGTTCATGGGCGCCAATACCTATATCGGCAATGCGCCCAACCTTATGGTCAAGGCCATTGCCGAAGACCGGGGGGTGAAGATGCCCAGCTTTTTTGGCTACATGCTGTGGTCGTTCGGTATCCTGGTGCCGCTCTTTGTGCTGATCACCTTCATCTGGTTCCGCTGATTGTGGGCGCCCTGTCATGCCAAAACCCGCCATCCTCGTTGCACGGGCCGTTTTCCCGGAGGTCCTGGACAAGCTGGCGCAGCATTTCACGGTCGAATCCAATACCGAAGACCGGGATTGGGCCGGCGATGAGCTGGTTCAGCGCCTGAAGGACAAGGCCGGAGCGTTGACCACCGGCGGGCAGCGTATTGATGCGCCGCTGCTGGCGGCCTGCCCGCAACTGCGTATCGTGGCCAACATGGCGGTGGGTTACAACAATTTCGACCTGGACGCGATGACTGCGGCTGGTGTGCAGGGCACCAACACCCCCGATGTGCTGACCGAAACCACGGCCGACTTCGGTTTTGCGTTGCTCATGGCAACGGCCCGCCGAATCACGGAAAGCGAGCATTTCCTGCGCGCAGGCCTTTGGACCCAGTGGCGCTACGACATGTTTGCAGGCGCCGAGGTGCACGGCAGCCGCCTGGGCATCATCGGCATGGGCCGCATCGGGCAGGGCATTGCCCGCCGTGGCGCCCTTGGCTTTGGCATGGAGGTGGTCTATCACAACCGCTCCCGCCTGGCGCCCCAGCTGGAGTCCGAATGCAAAGCCCGTTACGTAGCCAAGGAGGAGTTGCTGCGCACGGCAGACCACGTGGTTCTGGTCCTGCCCTACACGGCGGAGTCGCACCACACCATTGGCGCACCGGAACTGGCCCTGATGAAGCCCACGGCCACGCTGATCAACATCGCACGGGGCGGCATCGTGGACGACACCGCGCTGGCCCTCGCCCTGCGCGAGCGCCGCATCGCGGCAGCGGGGCTGGATGTATTCGAGGGTGAGCCGCAGGTGCATCCGGGCTTGCTGGAATTGCCCAATGTCGTGCTCACGCCGCACATCGCCAGTGCCACCGTGGGCACGCGCCTGGCCATGGCCCATCTGGCAGCGGACAACCTGATCGCCTTCTTTGATGGGCGTGGACCGCTGACGCCGGTTAATTCACCTGTGCCGCGCCAAGCGGGTTGAAGTTTCAGGCGCCAACGCCCTCTGGAGTTTGAAAGCCAGACGTCATTTGCAATCAAAGCCAATGAAAGCTTCTTGCCACTGGAGCCCTGTGCGTCGCGAATATGGCTAGATTTGGACGCAGCGCGTATGCGGAGTGCCGCCTTGACCCCGCACAGGCAGGCCGTGACAAAGAACCGTAGCTGGGCACTCTTGGCGGCGCAGGAAGCTTCAGAGCAAGATCCGGCATTTCGTATGTCCAGGCTGAACGCAGAGCGCATGGCCTGTAGACCCAGTGGAATGAACAACCGGTGTTTATCCATGGGCAGAGTACACCTCCGACCACCCGATGAAGGAGCCAGATCCTTGGCAGGATGATCCTGCTGCGCCAGATACCTGTGAACAGGGGCACCCCTCATGGCGTCGCACGTGCGCAGTCACCGAGCACGGGTGATTCTGTCGTGGAGAATGTTTATTGGGTGGTGGTGGGGCCTTGCGCAATGGCTTAATTGGAGTAGATTGGCAAAGTCCTTGCGAAAGGGGGGCGTATGAGAATAAGGAATTCGGGCTTTTGGCATCGGTTGCGTGCCGCGACGTTCGGGGGGATGACGCTGGTTGCGGTGGGCAGTGTGCATTCCAATGGTCTGATTGAGCAAGCCAGTGCTTTGCAGCAACAGGGTTCGGTGTACGAGGCTTTCGCGTTGCTGGATGAGCAGGAGGCCGTGCGCGCTGGCGATCCGGTCTTTGACAAAACTTTGGCGGCTCTGGCTGAAGCCGCCGGGTTTTATACCCGTGCACTGCTTGCGTGGGAGCGCGTGTTGCAGGGTGAACCTGACAACCTCCCTGCACAGGACGCGCAGGCCCGGCTACTGCAAATCCTGGGAGATGGTCAGGGCCTGCAGGCCCTGCCTGACGCCGTGCGCCAGCGCAGTATGACCGTGGATGCGGCGCGCAGCATGGACCAGCACTTGTACTCCTACGACAGGCCCGGTCATGGTGGGCGTTCCTCCTGGCATGGCAGCTTCGATCTGGGGTTGGGTCACGATTCCAATGTCAATGCTGGGCTGGATCCCGGTGCAGTCGTCGCGCAAATCACTGGTGTACCGGCATGGACAGTGGATCCGGCGGCTTGGGAGCGTTCTTCTGGCTATGTGGCGCTGGGGCTGACCCTGCGTGGACGCTACCAGTTGACGCCCCAATGGTCGGTGGTGGGCGGTGGGTATATGGCTGCACGCCAGTACAGCACGGCAGCTGAGAATCTTGAACCTAGCGAGGCCGATGGCCATTTAGGCGTGGCATTGCGGTCCAACAGGCATGAGTGGGTCGTGAGCGCGCGCGGCTTGCATGAGGCACGTGACGGAAAGCAGGTGCGTGGTAGCGCTGGTGTGCAGGGAGAGTGGATCTACCGCATGGATGGCCTACGTCAACTGGGTGTTTTCGTGCAGTCGATGGATATGCGCTACCCGGGCCAGCGCTTGCGGGATGTCCGGCGTACCGTTGCAGGCCTGAGCCATGCGCTAGTGCTGCGTAACGGGAGCATTGTGTACTTTGGGTTGTACGCGGGCGAAGAGTCCCCGCGTCGCGATGGCGTGGACGATCTGGGCCACCGTTTGATGGGGGCGCGGCTGGGAGGGCAGTGGATGTTGCATCCACGCTGGGCAGTTTATGCCAGCGCAGATGCCGAGCGGCGGCGTTTTGGGGCAATGGACCCGTTTTTTACGGTTCAGCGCAAAGACGTCCAATGGCGTCTCGCTGTCGGGGTGTCGTGGTTGCCTGCCCCCGGCTGGCGCGTCACGCCCCAAGTGGAATGGACCGATGTGGACTCCACCTTGCCTATTTTCACCTACCAGCGAAGACAGGTTTCCGTCACTGTGCGCCGAGAGTTCTGATCCTATGCAGGTACAGCGCTCCAATACACAGGGAGAATCTCTATGACCGCAGATAACCGATCCACACCCCATATCCTCGCCGTCGTGCTGCTGATGGTTGGGCTCGGCTTGGGTTGGAGCAGTGCCGTGGCAGCTGCAGCCGGGCAAGTGCAATTCGTGGCTGGGGAGGTGCAGCTGGACAGGGGTGGCAGTTCACAGGCTGTGGTGCGGGGCGCCGGTGTCGAGGTGGGCGATGTGCTGCGCAGCGGGCCGTCCGGACAGGCGCAGATCCGCTTCTCCGATGGAGGCATCATGGCGCTGTATCCCCGGTCTCAAATGGCTATTGGCGCCTACAGCGACAGCGCCCAGGAAAGTAGCGGCGAAGACCGTTTTGCAGTGCGCTTCTTGCAAGGTGCGTTGCGCGCCGTCACGGGAAAGATCGGCCAGCGCAGTCCGCAGAGCTACCGCGTGATCACGCCCACTGCCGTGGTGGGCATCAGAGGCACGGCTTTCAAGGTCTTCATGAATGCACAAGGTGAGGTGGAGGTTTCGGGTGAGCACAACACCATTGAAGTTTGCACCGAGGTGGGGTGTGTGGAAGTGAAGCCGCGTGAGGCGGTGCGCGTCATCTCCGCCCAGCAACTGCCTGTGTACACACACACTCGCGCCTTGCTACCCCTGCCTCTGTCGCGAGAAGCGGCACAGCCCGGTGAGCAAATTCTGCCCGATAGAGGTTATGGCGCAGTATTGCTGATCCCCGACACACCGCCTCCGGAGCCCGTGCCACAACAGCCGGTTCCCATTGTTCCAAGCGACCCAGGGGATGGGAGGCAGCCCGGCAACCCTGGCATACCAGGCACACCTGTCGTGCCCACTGATCCAGGCGGCGGCCGACAGCCCGGAAATCCGGTGACACCGACCAATCCGACGGCGCCGACCACTCCGCCAATTGTTCCCATCCGGCCGATTCGTCCCATCATTCCAATCGGGCCAATTGTCTTGTCACCCCTTCCGACCAGGCCGTGATTCAAAGTCCGTAAAACGACCTGATCAGCCCCCAGGCCTCTTGTGGGTCATCGGTGTAGTGAAACAAATGGAGGTCATCGGGTGACACGGTGCCCTCTTCCACCAGAAAGTCGAAATCGATCAGGCGCTTCCAGAAGCGCGTGCCAAACAGGACGATCGGGACCGGCTTGGTCTTGCCCGTCTGTACCAGTGTGAGTACTTCGAACAGTTCGTCGAGGGTGCCGAAGCCGCCGGGAAAGGCCACCAGCGCCTTGGCGCGCATCATGAAATGCATCTTGCGCAGCGCAAAGTAGTGGAACTTGTAGCTTAGCGAGGGAGTGATGAAGCGGTTGCCTCCCTGCTCATGCGGCAAGGCAATGTTCAGGCCCACGTTGGGGGCGCCGGCATCATGGGCGCCCCGGTTGGCTGCTTCCATGATGCCAGGACCGCCACCAGTGCATACGTAGAGGCGATTGACTGGATCTTGCTGGTTGCTGTGCTCGGCAACCAGTCGTGTGAACTGGCGTGCCAGATCGTAGTAGCGTGCATTGCGCACGGCGCGTTCGGCCAGTGCGATGCGTGAAGCGTCCCCATGGGCCTGTGCGTCGGCCAGCTGCTGTGCAGCGAGTTCGGGTTCGACAAAGCGTGCACTGCCATAAACGACGATGGTGTTCTCGATGCCCTGGTGGGTTTGGCCGAGATCGGGTTTGAGCATCTCGAGCTGAAAGCGGATGCCCCGTGTCTCGCGCCGGAAGAGAAATTCCGGGTCGGCAAACGCCATGCGGTTGGAGTCGGCCAGCAGCAGGTTGCCTTTGTTGGCGTGGGTGTGCAGCTCTTCCCAGGCGTCGGCCAGGTGGCGTTCATTGAGTTGGGTGTTGGCTTCCATGTGGGTTCCAGTGGGCGCGATCAGGTCTGCGCCGGGGATTCAGGGTAGATAGGGTGTCGGGTTGACTGGGCGTATCGATCGTGGGCATTCTAGGGGGCCCCCGTGGTCCCATGCGCATCGTTCAGAAGGACATTCGCGCTATGAATAGTCTAGTGCCGTGGATGCCGAGGGGCGCCAGGGTGTCAGGTGCGGCCCGACACCAGCAAGGCCACCGATTGCAATCCCAGAACCGTCATCAGCAGCGAACCGAAGAGGTGCAGGGCGACTGTGCCCGTGGCGAGCAGGTAGCGCTGCTGCAGCAGCATGGTGATGACCTCGGCCGAGAAGCTGGAGAACGTGGTGAGAGCACCCAGAAAACCCGTGATGAGTGCCAGACGCCATACCGGGTCGATGTGCGGTGATGCCTGAAAGACCGCCACGCACACGCCGATAAGGTAGCCGCCCACCAAGTTGGCGGCCAGCGTGCCCCAGGGCAGCAAGCTGCCGGGCGTACTGAGCCACAGCCCCAGGCGCCAGCGGGCGAGGGCGCCGAGGCTGGCGCCGATGCAGATGGACAGGAGATTCAGCATGCCGCTATTGTCCATGCGCGCTTCGGGTGCGTCACGGGTCGTGTTGAGTGGTTCGGCTCTGCTGAACAGATATTGGATAAAAATAGACCATTTGCGCAATCCCTATAAGCGCAAAAAGCTACTAAATCAATAGCAAACGATGACCACCATGCAAACCCCTCGGCCCGCCCGCTGGCAGTTCTGGATCGACCGGGGCGGCACCTTCACCGATGTGGTGGGCAAGCGGTCCGATGGCCAGCTCGTCACGCACAAGCTGCTGTCGGACAACCCCGAGCAGTACCGCGACGCGGCGGTCGCCGGCATCCGCCACCTGCTGGGGCTGGCGCCGGGCGTTCCGGTCACGCCCGAACTGGTCGAGTGCGTGAAGATGGGTACCACCGTGGCCACCAACGCGCTGCTGGAGCGCAAGGGTGAGCCCACGCTGCTCGTGACCACGCAGGGCTTCCGCGATGCGCTGCGCATCGCCTACCAGAACCGCCCGCGCATCTTCGACCGCCAGATCGAGCTGCCCGAGCTGCTCTACAGCCGCGTGATCGAGGCGCAGGAGCGCATCGGCGCGCATGGCGACGTGATCGAACCGCTGGACGAAGAGCACCTGAAGGAGCGCCTCTGGGGCGCCTACGACACCGGCCTGCGCAGCGTGGCCATCGTCTTCATGCACGGCTACCGCTATGCGCAGCACGAGCAGGCGGCGGCCCGGCTGGCGCGCCAGGCGGGCTTCACGCAGATCAGCACCTCGCACCAGACCAGCCCCATGATGAAGTTCGTCGGCCGGGGCGACACCACGGTGGTCGATGCCTACCTCTCGCCCATCCTGCGCCGCTACGTCGAGCAGGTGGCGGGCGAGATGCCGGGCGTGAAGCTGTTTTTCATGCAGTCCTCGGGCGGCCTGACCGACGCGCGCGTGTTCCAGGGCAAGGACGCCATCCTTTCCGGCCCGGCGGGCGGCATCGTGGGCATGGCGCGCACGGCAGAGCTGGCGGGGCACGCGCGCGTGATCGGCTTCGACATGGGCGGCACCAGCACCGACGTGAGCCACTACGCGGGCACGTTCGAGCGCGAGTTCGAGACCCAGGTGGCTGGCGTGCGCATGCGCGCGCCCATGATGAGCATCCACACAGTGGCCGCCGGTGGTGGCTCCATCCTCGGATTCGACGGCGCGCGCTTCCGCGTCGGCCCCGAAAGCGCGGGTGCCAACCCCGGCCCGGCCAGCTACCGGCGCGGCGGCCCGCTGGCCGTGACCGATGCCAACGTGATGGTGGGCAAGATCCAGCCCGCGCACTTCCCGCGCGTGTTCGGCCATGGCGCCGACGAGCCGCTCGACGGCGCGGTGGTGGCGCAGCGGTTCGGCGCGCTGGCCGCGCAGACCGGCCGCGCGGCCGAGGACGTGGCGCATGGCTTCATCCAGATCGCCGTGCAGCAGATGGCCAACGCCATCAAGAAGATCAGCGTGGCGCGCGGCTACGACGTCACGCGCTACACCCTGCAGTGCTTTGGTGGCGCGGGTGGTCAGCATGCCTGCCTGGTGGCCGACGCGCTGGGCATGCCGCAGGTGCTGGTGCATCCGCTGGCGGGCGTGCTCTCGGCCTACGGCATGGGCCTGGCGGACCAGAGCCTGATCCGTGAGCAGGCGGTGGAATGCTGCCTCGCGCCCGAGGCCCTGGGCGCCGTGCAGTCCGCGCTCGATGCACTGGCCGAGGCGGCGCGTGCTGATCTGGCGCGCCAGCAGGTGGGCGCGGGCACCGTGGCGGTGCGCCGGCGCGTGCATGTGCGCTACGAAGGCTCGGACGCGGCCCTGGTGGTCGATGCCCCCGATGCGCTGCTGCAGGATGCGGCGGCGGGCATGGCCGCGCTCGTGGCCGGCTTCGAGGCCGCCTACCGCCAGCGCTATGCCTTCCTGATGCAGGGCAAGGCCCTGGTGGTGGAGGCCGTGTCGGTGGAGGCCGTGGTGGCGGGCGATGCGCCCGCCGAGCCGCGCCACGCCCTGCAGCCAGCGCGCGAGGTGCCCCGGCGCGACACCGTGCGCATGTACACCGCCGGCCTGGACGGCGCGGCCGCCTGGCACGACGCGGCCCTGGTGGTGCGCGAGGACCTGCGCCCGGGCGATGTGATCGCCGGCCCGGCCATCATTGCCGAGAAGAACGCCACCACCATCGTCGAGCCGGGTTGGGAGGCGCGCCTCACGGCGCTGGACCACCTGCTGCTGGCGCGCCGCGCGCCGCGCGCCGTGCGCCACGCGGCGGGCACCACGGTGGACCCGGTGCTGCTGGAGGTGTTCAACAACCTGTTCATGAACATCGCCGAGCAGATGGGGCTGCAACTGCAGAACACGGCCTACTCGGTGAACATCAAGGAGCGGCTCGACTTTTCGTGCGCGCTGTTCGACGCCGAGGGCCACCTCATCGCCAACGCGCCGCATATGCCAGTGCACCTGGGCAGCATGGGCGAGAGCATCCAGACCGTGATCCGCCAGGCAGAAGCGGACTTGCAATCCGGCGCGGGCACCATGCGCCCCGGCGACGTCTACGTGCTCAACGACCCCTACTACGGTGGCACGCACCTGCCCGACATCACCGTCATCACGCCGGTCTACGTGGACGGCGCGGACCGGCCCACCTTCTACGTCGGCAGCCGGGGGCACCATGCCGACGTGGGAGGCACCACGCCGGGCTCCATGCCGCCGTTCTCCACGCGCATCGAGGAAGAGGGCGTGCAGATCCAGAACTTCAAGCTCGTGGACGCCGGCGTGCTGCGCGAGGCCGAGATCCTGGAGCTGCTGGCCAGCGGTGAATACCCCTCGCGCAACCCGCAGCAGAACCTGGCCGACCTGAAGGCCCAGATCGCCGCGAACGAGAAGGGCGTGCAGGAGCTGCACCGCATGGTGGCGCAGTTCGGCCTGGGTGTGGTGCAGGCCTACATGGGCCATGTGCAGGACAACGCCGAGGAGTCGGTGCGCCGCGCCATCACGCGCCTTTCTGCGCGCTTGCACGACGGCCGTTTCACGCTGCCGCTGGACAACGGCGCGCAGATCCAGGTGGCGGTCCGCATCGACGCCGCCAGCCGCAGCGCCGAGATCGACTTCACCGGCACCTCGCCGCAGCAGACGAACAATTTCAACGCCCCCACGGCGGTGTGCATGGCGGCGGTGCTGTATGTGTTCCGCTGCCTGGTGGACGACGACATCCCACTCAACGCGGGCTGCCTCAAGCCGCTCAAGGTGATCATCCCGCCGGGCTCCATGCTCAACCCCCACCCGCCGGCCTCGGTGGTGGCGGGCAATGTGGAAACCTCCACCTGCATCACCAACGCGCTGCTCGGCGCGTTGGGCGTGATGGCCGGCAGCCAGCCGACCATGAACAACTTCACCTTCGGCAACGAGCGCCACCAGTACTACGAAACCATCTCCGGCGGCAGCGGTGCGGGCGGCGTGTTCGACGATGCCGGCGCGCTGGTGGGCGGCTTCGCGGGCACGAGCGTGGTGCAGACGCACATGACCAATTCGCGCCTCACCGACCCCGAGGTGCTGGAGTTCCGCTTCCCGGTGCGGCTGGAAAGCTACGTCATCCGCCAGGGATCGGGCGGTGCCGGGCGTTGGCGCGGGGGGGATGGCGGCGTGCGGCGCGTGCGCTTTCTGGAGCCCATGACGGCCAGCATTCTCTCCAACGGTCGGCACCAGGGCGCCTTCGGCATGGCCGGCGGGCAGCCGGGTCGGCCGGGGATGAACCGCGTGATGCGCGCCGATGGCAGGGTGGAAATGCTCGGCCACATCGGTCAGGTGCAGATGCAGCCGGGCGATGTGTTCGAGATTCACACGCCCGGGGGTGGCGGGTTTGGAGTGGTCTGAACGCGGGGTCGGTATATGAATGAAATTGGCCTTCAGCGCTTGATGGGTAAGCGCAGATAGCTATTATTTCAGGAGTGCTTGTCGAATGGCTGCGGCGTGCTTCCCGGCTCGGCATGGCCCACATGGGGTGGCACGTTCTGGCCCATCCTGCGGGCCCGGAACAGTGCAGCGCGCATCAGGAAGATGTTGGTGACCGGCACCGTGACGGCCACGAACAGCGCAATCAGCAGCGGGTGTGCCGCGATGCCCTGGCCTTGCAGCGAGAAGTACAGCAGTGTGCCGTGCATGATGCACCAGCAGCCCATGGTGGCGATGATGGAGGGCGCATGCACGCGCTCGAAATAGGTGCCCAGGCGCAGCAGGCCCAGCGAACCCACCAGCGCAATGGCTGAACCCAGCAACACCAGCGCGGCGATGGCGACTTCCGCCCACAGGGCCAGGGGTTGCATGCTCATTCGATCACCTCGCCGCGCAGCAGGAACTTGGCCATGGCCGTGGACCCGACAAAGCCGAACAGGGCCACCAGCAAGGCGGCCTCGAAATAGTGGCTGCTGCCGTACTGGATGCCCAGCACGAGCATCAGCAGCATGCCGTTGAGGTACATGCAGTCGAGCGCCAGCACCCTGTCTTGCGCCGATGGGCCTTTGAGCAGTCGCACCAGCGTGAGGAGCATGGCCAGTGCCAGCATGGCCAGTGCGGTGGGCAGCGCCCAGGCGAGGATGGGAGTCATTCGAAAATCTCCATCAGCGGGCGCTCATAGCGCTCCTTGACATGGGTTGCAATGGCTTGCGGGTCGTCCACTTCCAGCACATGCAGCAACAGCATCGATCGATCCAGCGAAATCTCGGCCCAGGCCGTTCCCGGGGTGATGCAGACAATCATGGCCAGCACCGCCAGAGCGTTGGGGTCGCGCAGCTCCAGGGGGATGTGCACAAAACCTGAAGCATGGCGCCGCCGCGATGGAAAGACCAGAAAGAGCACCACTGCGAGGTTGGATGCGATCGTGTCCGCCACCACCCGCAGGCCCAGACGCAGCACCATGCCAGGCCGCCGTATGCGCACTGGCAGGGGGCGCAGCCCCCCTGTCAGCAGCGGAACGAGTATGGCCAGCACGGTGGCCAGGATCAGGTGTCCGGCACTGACAGATCGGCTGAGCAGCAACCACAGCAAGAACAGTGCGACCGACAGCAAGGGCGAGGGCAGCAGGCGCTTCATGGCGCCTCCTTTTGGGGGCTGGCGAGGGGCATGGTGGACGGGTTCGGTAGGGGGGTGGCCGACATCACGGCATGCACGTAGCGAGCGGGGGCATGCAGTGCCTGGGCCGTCGCCTGGGTGAAGTGCATCACTGGGCCGGCTTGGACGGTCAGTGCCACGCAGCTTGCCAGCAGAAGGGCAATGGGCGCACCTTCCAGCACCTTCAGGGGAGGCGTGGCACGGCCATGGCTGGCCCAGAAGTGGCGTATGCCGCTGCGCGTGAGCGCGATCAGCGCGAGCAAGCCGGTGCCGATCATCAGCGCCAGCAGTGTCCAGCCCAGGGGGCTGGGCGGCAGACCTTCGGATTGGCCCAGCCCCAACGGGTTGAGCAGGGCAGTCAGCATGGCGACCTTGCCGACAAAGCCCGACAGCGGTGGCAAGCCGGCGATCACGAGGGTGCAGAGCATGAACGCCAGACCCAGAAAGGCGGCAGCGGCGGGTATCACGCGGCCGATCAGTACTTCTTCGTCATCGTCGAGGTTCAACCCTTGGGTGGGAATCAACTCGGAGTCGAGGAACGGGGCCTCGTCATCCTGTTCGTAGGCGGCCAGGTTGGTGCCATCGTTGCGCCACCGGTCCACCAGGTCGGCCAGCAGGAACAGGGCGCTGACCGCCAGCGTGGAGCTGGGCAGGTAGTACAGCAGGCTGGCGGTCAGCAGGCTTTGCCCAAAGCCTGCTGCTGACAGCAGCGTGCCCGATGACAGGATGGCCGCAAACCCCGCCAGGTGGGTAAGCCGCTGCGAGCCCAGCATCCCGATGGCGCCAAACACCATGGTGGCCATGCCGCAACTGATCAGCCACAGGGCGCCGAACTGTGCAGAGTCGCCGGCCTCGTCCCCAAACAGCAGGGTCCAGAGCCGCAGCAGGGTATAGACACCCACCTTGGTCATGAGCGCAAAGAGGGCGCCCACGGGCGCTGTGGCTGCGCTGTAGGCCGGCACCAGCCAGAAATTGAGGGGCCACGCTGCCGCCTTGATGAGAAAGGCGGTGGCCAGGATGGCCGCCGCCGAGTGCAGCAGCCCCCGGTCGGCGGCTGCCACCTCGGGAATGCTCCGCGCCAGGTCGGCCATGTTCAGCGTGCCGGTGATTCCGTACAGCATGGACACCCCTACCAGGAAAAGTGAGGACGCAGCGAGGTTGATGGCGATGTAGTGCAGACCCGTCTGTACCCGCTGGCGGCCCGAGCCATGCAGCAGCAGGCCATAGGAGGCGGCCAGCATGATCTCGAAAAACACGAACAGGTTGAACAGGTCGGCCGTCAGGAAGGCACCCGCCAGGCCCATCAGCTGGAACTGGAACAGCGGGTGGAAGTGCACCCCTGCGCGGTGCCAGCGCGCCGCTGCAAAAATGATCGATGCCATGGCCACACCGCTGGTCAGCACCAGCATCATGGCGGAGAGCCGGTCGAGCGCCAGCACGATACCGAAGGGAGCAGGCCAGTTGCCGGGCAGATAGACGCCCAGCGTGGCAGGCGTGACGCCTTGGTCCGTCCAGGCCAGCAGCAGCATGGCAATGGCCAGCCCCAGAAAGGTGGACAGCAGGTTGAGTGAGACCTTCAGGCGCTGCTGCTCTTCGCGCAGCAGCAGCATCAGGGCGGCGGTCAGCAGCGGCAATGCGATGGGGGCCAGCATCAGGTGCGGCATGAGCTGCGCGGTGAGCGCTTCGATGAGGTTCATGGCATTTCCTGCGCGTCGCGGGAATGGCTGCCGTCCACATGGTCGGTGCCTGAAATACCGCGTGACGCCAGCAGCACGACCAGGAACAGTGCCGTCATGGCAAAACCGATGACGATGGCCGTGAGCACCAGGGCCTGGGGCATGGGGTCGGCATAGTGCAGCAGGTCTTGTGGAACGCCGGGCTGGAGCACGGGTTCCTTATCGATGGCCAGGCCCAGGCGGCCCATGCTGAAGATGAAGAGGTTCACCGCATACGACAGCAGCGACAGCCCCATGATGACCTGGAAGGTGCGCGGACGCAGCAACAGCCACACCCCCGAACCCGTGAGGACGCCAATGGCCAGGCTCAGAACGATTTCCATCAACGGTCTCCTTGGGATGTGCTGACCGGGGCAGCAGCCGCTTCGCCTGCCAGCCGGGCGTGATAGCGGTGGCCCCGCACCGACTGGTGGGCGATGGCGGTGAGGATGAGCAGCGTGGAGCCGACCACGAGGGTGAACACCCCGATATCAAAGAACATGGCGCTGGCGATGTTCACGTCTCCGACCACGGGCCAATGCAGGTGGGCTGTATGGCTGGTCAGGAAGGGGTAGCCCCAGGCCAAGGCGCCCAGGCCGGTGGCCAGCGCAAACAGCAGCCCCATGGCGATCCAGCGGCGTGGGTTGAGTGGCAGGTGGGCCTCGACCCAGTGGGTGCCGGAGATGATGTATTGCAACAGCAGGGCCACCGACATCACCAGTCCGGCCACAAAACCGCCGCCCGGTTCGTTGTGGCCGCGCAGGAACATGTGGGCCGATACCATGGCCGCAAACGGCAGCAGCAGTCGCACCAGCACGGCGGGCACCATCAGGTAGCCGACCGCCGTGTCCGTGGCGTTGCGGGGGTTGACCAGGTCGGTGTGCAGGTCCGCCGGCAGGTTGCGCTGCTGCTCTGGCAGGTCCATTGCCTCGCGGGCCGGGCGGAAGCGCCGCAGCAATGCATACACGGTGATCCCCACGATGCCCAGCACCACGATTTCGCCGAAGGTGTCAAACCCCCGGAAGTCCACCAGCATCACGTTGACCACGTTGGTGCCACCCCCTTCGCTCAATGCGCGTTCAAGGAAAAAGGTCGAGGTACTCTCCGGGAAAGGCCGGCTCATCATGGCCAGCGCCAGCCCGGCCATGCCGGCACCGGCCATGATGGACAGTCCCATGTCGCGCATCCGGCGCAGGCGGGTGCTGCGCTGCTCGGCCATGGTGGGAATGCGCAGGTTTTCATCGCGCTTGGGAAGCCAGCGCAGGCCCAGCAAGATGAGCACCGTGGTGACGAGTTCCACCACGATTTGCGTGAGGGCGAGGTCGGGGGCCGAGAACCACAGGAAGGTGATGCAGGTGGCCAGGCCGGAGCCGCCCAGCAGGGTCAGTGCCGCCAGGCGGTGGTATTTGGCTTGCCAGGCGGCCGCGACGGCGCACAGTCCGCCCAGGAACCACAGCAGGGCAAAAGCGGGCGACAGCGGCAAGGTGCCGCGGTCGCCGCGCTGCAGGCCGTTGATCCACATGGGCAGGGCGCCGGCCACCAGGGCCGCAGCAATCAGCCAGAGCATCTGCCATTGCAGCCGCCCGGTGCTCAGCAGCCGCCGGCCGTTGCGCCCGACCAGGGTCAGCCGGGCCAGCGCATGGTCGAACAGGCGGCGCCCATGGAGGTGGCGCATCAGCGGTGGTGCGTCGAGCCGACCGGTATGGCGCAGACCGCGCAACAGCGCATACAGCGCCACGCCGCCCGCCAGTGCCACCAGGCTCATCAGGAAAGGGGTGTTCAGGCCGTGCCACACTGCCAGGCTGTAGGCGGGCAGAAGCCCACCCACCACGGGCCGCGCCGCCGCGTCCAGAAACTGGCCCACCGACCAGGCCGGCAGTATGCCCACCACCAGGCAGGCCAGCACCAGCAACTCCACGGGCACGCGCATCCAGTGGGGCGGTTCATGGGGGGTGCGGGGCAACTGGGTGGCGACGGGGCCAAAGAACACGTCCACGGTAAAGCGCAGCGAATAGGCCACGCTGAACATCCCCGCCACGGTGGCTGCAATGGGCAGGCCGATGCGCACGATGGGGGCGGCATCCAGAAACACCGTTTCGGCGAAAAACATTTCCTTGGACAGAAAGCCGTTCAGCAGTGGCACTCCGGCCATGGCCGCGCTGGCCACCATGGCCAGCGTGGCGGTGATCGGCATCAAGGTGCGCAGCCCTGACAGGCGGCGGATGTCCCGGCTTCCGCTCTCATGGTCCACAATGCCCGCAGCCATGAACAGCGATGCCTTGAAGGTGGCGTGGTTCATGATGTGGAACACCGCTGCCACGGCCGCCAGCGGGCTGTTGAGCCCGAGCAGCAGGGTGATGAGCCCCAGGTGCGAGATCGTGGAGTAGGCCAGCAGCCCCTTGAGGTCGTTCTGGAACATGGCTGCATAGCCACCGATCAGCAAGGTGCACAGACCCGCGCCACCCACCAGCCAGAACCAGGGCTCGGTGCCGCCCAGCACTGGCCACATGCGCGCCAGCAGAAACACTCCGGCCTTGACCATGGTGGCCGAGTGCAGATAGGCCGACACGGGCGTGGGCGCCGCCATCGCATGGGGCAACCAGAAGTGGAAAGGAAACTGCGCGCTCTTGGTCAGCGCCCCCAGCAGAATCAGGACGAGCACAGGCAGATACCAGGCGTGACCCCGTATTTGTTCGCCGGCTCCGAGCACCCGGTCCAGGTCATAGCTGCCCACAATGTGCCCCAGCACGAGCATTCCGGCCAGCATGCACAGCCCGCCGGTGCCGGTCACCGTCAAGGCCATGCGTGCTCCACGGCGGGCATCCTTGCGGTGGTGCCAGTAGCCGATCAGCAAAAACGAGAACAGGCTGGTGAGTTCCCAGAAGAATGCCAGCTGGAGGATGTTGCCCGAGAGCACCACGCCCATCATCGCGCCCATGAAGGCCAGGAAGAATGAAAAGAAGCGGGGCACGGGGTCTGATGGCGACATGTAGTACCGTGCATAGAGCACCACCAGCGAGCCGATGCCCAACACCAGCATGCAGAACATCCAGGCAAAACCATCCATCCGGATGACGAGGTTCATGCCCAGAGCGGGCAGCCATTCGATCTCCTGGCGCAGCACCCCGCCATCGGCAATGTCCGGAAAGCACAGTGCGGCCTGCACGGTGCAGAACAGTGCAATCAGCCCGGCAACGGTGGATTCGGAATTGCGGGCGTTTGTGGGGAGAAAGGCCGCAAGAAGACTGCCGATAAAGGGGAGAAAAATGAGGTAGATCAAGGGCATGTGCGCTTGATTCTACTGGCAGGGGGGCAAGCCTTTTTCAGGCGCCTGGCGCAAAAAAGCCCTGCACACGGTGTGTGCAGGGCTTTGATTTGGCTCCTCGACCTGGGCTCGAACCAGGGACCTACGGATTAACAGTCCGGCGCTCTACCGACTGAGCTATCGAGGAATGATCGGTATGTAAAAGGCCCCGCGTTCACATGCAGGGCCTGCTGAAAAATTGTGGCTCCTCGACCTGGGCTCGAACCAGGGACCTACGGATTAACAGTCCGGCGCTCTACCGACTGAGCTATCGAGGAACAAGCCTCAGATTATATACACAAAATGAGGCCTGATTTCAAAAAATCAGGAGTATTGCGGTTCAGGACGCAGCCACAGCCATACCAGCACGCAGGACATGAAAGTGCAGGCCATGGCGGCCATCCACAGCTGGGGTGCGGTGAAGTACAGGACCACGGCGCAGAAGGCCATCATGATGGTGGCGTTCCATTTGGAGCGTCGGCTGACACGCCCGCCATTGGCCCAGTCGCGCAGCATGATGCCGAACAAGGGGTGGTACCACAGCCATTCGTGCAGGCGTGGTGAGCAACGCGCAGCCGCCCAGGCCGCCAGAAGAATGAACACCGTGGTCGGCAGGCCGGGTACGAACACCCCGATCACCCCCAGGACAAGACACAGGACGGCAAAGGCCAGCAAGGCCCAGCGCACGGGCAACGGCAGCGGTCGGTGAACGGGCGGTGCAGGCCGGGGGGGTGATGCCTCTGCGGGGGGCTTGCCTGCGGTGGGGTCCATGGGGTGGGGTTTCGGGGCGGGCTTGAGGGTGCCGGTATTTTGCATCCAAGGGGGTATTGCGCGGTGTTGAATAGACCTGCTCCCAGTGCCGTTATGCTGACCGACTTGACTGCATGTGCTCACAAGGCCTTGCAGGTTTGCTTTTTTGCTGCTCGCCGGAATTGATCGTTGAAACCATGGCCATCCACTCCATCCTGAAAATGGGAGACCCCCGCCTTTTGCGGGCGGTTCGTCCCGTCACCACGTTCGATACCGATGTGTTGCGCCAGCTTGTCGTCGATATGTACGACACCATGCGTGCAGCCCATGGAGCCGGGCTGGCAGCGCCGCAGATCGGTGTCGATCTGCAGGTGGTGGTTTTTGGTTCGGATGAACCCAATCCGCGCTATCCCGACCGCCCCCTGGTGCCGGCCACGGTGCTCATCAATCCCGTGATTACGCCCATTGGCAGTGATGAGGAGCTGGATTGGGAAGGTTGTTTGTCTGTCCCCGGTCTCCGGGGGCGGGTGCCGCGCTGGTCTCGCATCCGATATGCTGGTTTCGACCTTCAAGGGCGACCGATCGAGCGCACGGCCGAGGGCTTTCATGCGCGGGTGGTGCAGCATGAGTGCGACCACCTCGCGGGCATCCTGTATCCGATGCGCATGCGTGATTTCACGCAGTTTGGCTTCACCGAGGTGCTTTTCCCCGGCATGGTCCCGGATCAGGATGATTGATCGTTCGATGTCTGCTGCTCATCTTCGGTGAACAACCGTGATCGGGTGATGAAGCAGACGCCTTCAGGCCCTTCCAGCGAGAAGGTGCCTCCACTGCCTTCGATGACATCAATGACCAGTTGGCTGTTCTGCCAATACGCGTATTGCGTTTCGCTGATGAAGAAGGGGCAGTCGCCGATTTTGCCCAGCTGTAGATCGTAGCGTCCCGGCGTCAATTCTTCCACCCGGTAACACATCGGCGAACTGCCATCGCAGCAGCCGTGCGACTGGTAGAACATCAGTTCAGGGCCATGCTGTGCCTTCAGGCGCTCGATCAGTTCCAGCGCAGCCGGTGTGGCCACAACGCGTTCGACCATGGTGAATAATTCCCCGTGGCTGGAAAAGAAAAAAAGGGCGGCCAGCCGAGCCGCCCTTTTCTCATTGGGGTGCCGTGAAGATCAGAAGAAGCCCAGTGCCTTGGGGCTGTAGCTCACCAGCAGATTCTTGGTTTGCTGATAGTGATCCAGCATGACTTTGTGTGTTTCACGGCCAATGCCCGATTCCTTGTAGCCGCCGAACGTGGCATGCGCCGGATAGGCGTGGTAGCAGTTGGTCCAGACGCGGCCGGCCTGGATGGCACGACCCATGCGGTAGGCGGTGCTTCCATCGCGCGTCCAGACACCGGCGCCCAGGCCGTACGGTGTGTCGTTGGCGATCTGCAGGGCCTCTGCCTCGTCCTTGAAGGTGGTCACGGCAAGCACAGGGCCGAAGATTTCCTCCTGGAAAATGCGCATCTTGTTGTGGCCCTTGAACAGGGTGGGCTGGATGTAGTAGCCGCCCGCCAGATCGCCGGGCAGCTGGGCACGGTCTCCACCGATGAGCACCTGGGCACCTTCCTCCTTGCCCAGCGCCAGATAGGTCTCGATCTTCTTCATCTGCTCGACGGAGGCCTGGGCACCCATCATGCTGTCGGTATCCAGCGGGCTGCCCTGCTTGATGGCCCGGACGCGGGACAGGGCACGTTCCATGAACCTGTCATAGACCGATTCCTGGATGAGAGCGCGGGAGGGGCAGGTGCAGACCTCACCCTGGTTGAAGGCAAACAGCACGAGACCTTCAATGGCCTTGTCGAAGAAATCGTCATCGGCGTTGGCCACGTCCGCGAAGAAGATGTTGGGTGATTTGCCGCCCAGTTCCAGGGTGGCTGGAATCAGGTTGTTGGCGGCGGCCTGGGCAATCACGCGGCCGGTGGCGGTGGAGCCCGTGAAGGCAATCTTGGCGATGCGCTTGCTGCTGGCCAGTGGCATGCCGGCTTCGCGGCCATAGCCGTTGACGATGTTGAGCACGCCGGGCGGCAGCAGGTCGGCGATCAGTTCGGCCAGGACCAGGATCGACACGGGGGTCGATTCTGCCGGCTTGAGCACCACGCAGTTGCCGGCCGCCAGGGCGGGGGCCAGCTTCCATGCTGCCATCAGGATGGGGAAGTTCCAGGGAATGATTTGGCCGACCACACCCAGGGGTTCGTGAAAGTGGTAGGCGATGGTGTCGGCATCGATCTCGCTCAGGCTTCCTTCCTGCGAGCGCAGGCACCCCGCGAAGTAGCGGAAATGATCCACCGTGAGCGGAATGTCCGCGTTCAGGGTTTCGCGGATGGCCTTGCCGTTGTCCACGGTTTCAGCGTAGGCCAGCATTTCCAGGTTTTGCTCGATGCGGTCGGCGATCTTGAGCAGGATGTTGGAGCGTTCGGCCGCCGGAGTGCGCCCCCATTTCGCCGCTGCGGCGTGGGCGGCATCCAGGGCCAGCTCAATGTCCTCGGCCGTGGACCGGGCTGCCTGTGTGTAGGGTTTGCCGGTGATGGGAGTGAGCACATCGAAGTAGCCACCCTTGACCGGGGCCACAAACTTGCCACCGATGAAGTTGTCATAGCGAGGCTTGTAAATGACCTTGGCGTTGGGGGAGCCGGGGGGGGCGTACAGCATGCTTTGTCTCCTTTGAATGGAATGGTTGGGTTGTGAATCCGCAGGTCTGGTGCGTGCGGTCTTCGGCAGATTCTTTGCACGATGCGTGCCAGCGCGTGCCTAAAGCCAATTCGCCCGGAAAGGGTGCTTGTCCGGGTCATGCCGGGGCATGTGCTGTGGCGAGGCTGTCACTGCTGTGCCGGCGGCTGACACAGGGTGTGTCAAAACGGGACAGGGGTTCGGGGTTTTCGGCTGAAGTAGGCTGTCTTGCTGGAGCACAATGGGCCCGTCGCCACCTAGCCATCGTGGCGACGCCGGAGATGGCGCACCCATCCCGCGCACTGAACCATCAGGAGACAAACGGCCATGCCCCCTTCAGCCCTCCAGGAGCGACCGGTGCCCAGCCTGCTACGGCAGGCACGCCGCCAGTTGATGAGCAGTGGAAACCTGCCGCCCGATCTCATCCTTCCAGAGCTCACGCAGTCCTGGATGCGATGCTGGAGCGCGGGTCTGCAGCCTTGCGGCCGCACGCCAGGCGCTCCCCACGCCTCGGGCGCCCAGCTTGCTCGGGCGCTGGAAGTGCAGCGTGAACTGGTGGCCCATGCGCGACCCGTGATGGAGTTCCTGCTTGACCAGACCCGTGAAACCGACAGCATGGTCGTGCTGGCCGGCGCGGACGGCATGCTGTTGCATGCCTCGGGTGATCTGCATTTTGTCAGCCGGGCCGAACGGGTGGCGTTGCGGCCGGGGGCCACCTGGCATGAACAGTACCGGGGCACCAATGCGATCGGCACGGCATTGACCGATGACCGGGCGATGGTGGTCCATGCGGATGAGCACTTTCTCGAGCGAAATGGTTTTCTGACCTGTGCGGCGGCGCCTATCCACGCGCCCGATGGGCGTATGCTGGGCGCGCTCGATGTGTCCGGAGACTACCGGGGCTATCACCGACATACCCTCGGGCTGGTGCGCTCGGCGGCGCGGATGATCGAGCACAGGCTGTTCGAGACGCGGCACGACCTGCGCCACTGGGGCGGGTTGAAGCTTCGGCTGCACGCGCAACCCGAGGGGCTGGGCACCGTGACGGAAGGGCTGCTGGCGGTGCGCGAAGACGGTCTGCTGGTCGGTGCCAGCGCCACGGCCCTGGATATCCTTGGATTGGCCTGGCGCGACCTGCAGCATGTGCGGCTCGATGCGGTGCTGGCAGAGTCGATGGAGCAGCTGCTGGATTGGTGTCAGCGTTCGACCTACATCCCGCGCGTGGTACATACCCTGTCCGGCCAGGCGGTGTGGCTGCGGGTGGAGACAGGGCGCTCGTCCAGTGGGGTTCACCGCACCACTGCAGCGCCTGTGGCTGTAGCCGAGTTGACCGATGCGCTGGCGGCCATGGATACCGGCGACGCCGTGCTGCAGGCGGCGATTGCCCGTGCGCGCAAGGTGATGGGCAAGGCGATCCCGCTGTTGCTGCTGGGAGAGTCGGGCGTGGGCAAGGAGGTTTTTGCGCGTGCCGTGCATGAAAGCGGGCCACGCCAATCGCAGTCCTTCGTTGCGGTCAATTGCGCGGCCCTGCCAGAAAACTTGATCGAAGCAGAACTGTTTGGCTATCAGGGCGGGGCTTTTACTGGGGCTCGGCGAGAGGGGGCGCCCGGACGCATCCGGGAGGCCCATGGAGGCACCCTGTTTCTGGACGAAATCGGGGACATGCCGCCGACATTGCAATCGCGTCTGCTGCGCGTGCTGCAGGATCAGCAGGTGGTGCCCCTGGGCGGAGGCAAGCCGGTGGCAGTGGATTTCGCGCTGGTGTGTGCCACCCACCGCAAGTTGCCCCAGGAGATGCAGGAGGGGCGTTTTCGGGAAGACCTGTACTACCGCATCAATGGTCTGACTCTGCAGCTGCCCGCGCTGCGTGCGCGTTCGGATTTCGATGAATTGGTGGCGCGTCAGTTGCGCCGCCTTGTTCCTGGCCATTCGATCCTGATCGCGCCGGAGCTGATGGTGTGCCTGCGTCGATATGCATGGCCCGGCAATCTGCGCCAGCTTGCCAATGCCCTTCGCACGGCCTGCGCGCTATTGGACGAGCAGGAGACCGTGATTGCATGGCACCACATGCCAGACGATCTTGCGCAGGCTCTGGCCGCAGATTCGTCAAACCTGGCGGCCCCCTGGGCGAATGGCGACGAGGCGCCTGCCGCCGCGCTGGATCTGCGGTCGGTTTCACGTCAGACCATTGCGCGCACGGTCAGCGCCTGTGGCGGCAATCTGTCGGAAGCGGCCCGGGTACTGGGCATCAGCCGCAATACCCTTTACCGCAAGCTGCGCGACCAGGCTGGAAGCCGGTAGTGTCGGCTAATGGTCTGGCGCAGAAACCAGATCCCAGCTGGCCATGAACAGTGCAGCAATCACCGGGCCAATGACGAAGCCGCTCAGCCCGAACAGGGTCATGCCGCCGAGCGTGGAGATCAGTACGACATAGTCGGGCATCTTGGTGTCCTTGCCGACCAGAATGGGCCGCAGGATGTTGTCCACCAGTCCGATGACACCTACACCAAAGGCCGTCAGAACGCCTGCCTGCCACATGGCGCCCGTAGCCAGGAAGTAGATGGCCACCGGGCCCCAGATCAGGCCTGCGCCCACGGCGGGTAACAGCGAGAGAAAAGCCATCAGCACGCCCCAGAGCACCGGCCCCTGGATGCCCAGCGCCCAGAAAATGAAGCCACCCAGCAGTCCCTGGGTGGCTGCCACCATGAGATTGCCCTTGAGGGTTGCGCGAATCACCGTGGTGAACTTGCTGCTCAGGTCCTGCTTGTGTTTTTCTTCCAGGGGGATGGCTTTGCGAATGCGGGCTCCCAATGCCGGGCCGTCACGCAGCAGAAAGAACAGCAGGTAGAGCATGACCCCAAAGCTCACCACAAACTGCAGCGTGTTCTGGCCAATGTTCAGGGCGCGGGTGGCGATGAGCTGGCTGGCCTGCACCGACACGGTGGCCAATTTGTGTTGCAGTGCGGCCACGCTGGTCAGATCCAGGCTGTCGAGCAGGCTCACCGCCCACGCAGGCAGCGCCGCAATCACCTGCTGGAAATAGGCGCCGAAATCAAGCTGCCCGGTACGCAGACGTTCATAGATCAGCGTGGCTTCCTGGACGAGTGAGATGCTGATGAGCGTCATGGGCAGGATCACGACGAACAGGCACAGCAACAGGGTGACCAGCGCGGCCCGGTTGGGTTTGCCGCGCATGCGCAGCAGCACCCGGCGGTGCAACGGCATGAACAGGATGGCCAACGCAACACCCCAGAAAACCGCTTCGTAGAAGGGCCACAGGATGGCAGCAAAGGCCAGCGAGACAATGACCAGGAGAAGCACGAAGGCCTTGTTCTGGAGCGTGTGGTTTGTCATGGAGAGGGCTGTTCCGCGTCGGGGCAAGGCCCTGAATGTACGCCAGAGCATGTCCTGGTCAAGGCATTGCGCATGCAACGTCGCGACTGGATATCCGTGGGGTGCCCGGAAGCATGTACATGCAGGGCCCTGCATTCAGTGGCACAATCAGCGTTGTACAAGGCCCTTCCCCAGCCACAGTCGCATCCGCCAATCGGTTCAGCCGTGTCGCGGAAGGTTTTCAAACCACCAAATGCTTTCCAGAGGAAAGCGGAGGTCAGCGGAATATGAGCGAGACTACGTCCGTCTATCAAGCCTACCAAGGCAACACATACCTCTTCGGCGGCAATGCGCCCTATGTCGAAGAAATGTACGAAAACTACCTGGCCAACCCCGGTAGCGTCCCCGACACCTGGCGCGAATACTTCGACGCGCTGCAGCATGTCCCCGCCGTGGATGGCTCCAACGCCAAGGACGTTCCACACCTTCCGGTGGTCAATGCCTTCGCCGAGCGCGCCAAGGCGGGCGGCACCAAGGTGGTGGTGGCCAGCGCTGACGCTGAAATGGGCCGCAAGCGCACCGCTGTACAGCAACTGATTGCCGCGTACCGCAACGTGGGTCAGCGTTGGGCCGACCTGGACCCGCTCAAGCGCACCGAACGCCCCCAGATCCCTGAGCTGGAACCGTCGTTCTACGGTTTCACCGACGCCGACCAGGAAACGGTGTTCGATACGAGCAACACCTTCTTCGGCAAGGAGAAGATGCCGTTGCGCGAACTGATCAATGCGCTGCGCGAAACCTACTGTGGCACCCTGGGCGCCGAGTTCATGTACACCTCCGACCAGGCGCAAAAGCGCTGGTGGCAGCAGAAGCTCGAAAGCATCCGCAGCAAGCCCAATTTCAGCGCGGAACGCAAGAAGCGCATCCTTGACCGCCTGACGGCCGCCGAAGGCCTGGAGCGTTTCCTGCACACCAAGTACGTCGGCCAGAAGCGTTTCTCTCTCGAAGGGGGGGAGAGCTTCATCGCGGCGATGGACGAGCTGATCAACGCCGCGGGTGCCCAGGGCGTTCAGGAAATCGTGATCGGCATGGCCCACCGTGGCCGCCTCAACGTGCTGGTCAACACTCTGGGCAAGATGCCCAAGGACCTGTTTGCCGAATTCGACCACACCGCACCCGAAGACCTGCCAGCAGGCGACGTGAAGTACCACCAGGGCTTCAGCTCCGATGTCTCCACCCCGGGCGGTCCGGTGCACCTGAGCCTGGCGTTCAATCCCTCGCATCTGGAAATCGTCAACCCCGTCGTGGAAGGCTCGGTGCGTGCCCGCATGGACCGCCGTGGCGACGCGCGTGGCAGCCAGGTCTTGCCCGTGCTGGTGCACGGTGACGCGGCCTTCGGCGGCCAGGGCGTGAACCAGGAAACCCTGGCGCTGGCCCAGACCCGTGGCTACACCACCGGCGGCACGGTGCACCTGATCATCAACAACCAGATCGGCTTCACCACCTCTGACCCGCGCGACATGCGCTCCACCGTGTATTGCACCGACATCGTCAAGATGGTCGAGGCGCCGGTGCTCCACGTCAACGGTGACGATCCCGAGGCGGTGGTGCTGGCCACACAGCTCGCGCTGGAGTTCCGCATGGAGTTCCGCCAGGACGTGGTGGTCGACATCACCTGCTTCCGCAAGCTGGGCCACAACGAGCAGGACACGCCTGCGCTGACCCAGCCGCTGATGTACAAGAAAATCGCGGCACACCCCGGCACGCGCAAGCTGTACGCGGACCGCCTGGCCACGCAGGGTTTTGGCGAAACGCTGGGTGACGACATGGCCAAGGCGTACCGCGCTGCCATGGATGCCGGCAAGCACACGGTCGATCCGGTGCTGACCAACTTCAAGAGCAAGTACGCCGTCGACTGGTCGCCCTTCCTGGGCAAGAAGTGGACGGATGCTGGCGACACCGCCATTCCGATGACTGAGTGGAAGCGCCTGGCCGAGAAGCTCACCACCATTCCCGAGAGCGTGACGCCGCACCAGCTCGTCAAGAAGGTCTATGACGACCGCGCTGCGATGGGCCGTGGCGACATTCCCGTGGACTGGGGCATGGGCGAACACATGGCTTTTGCCTCGCTGGTGGCCAGCGGCTACCCCGTGCGCCTGTCGGGCGAAGACTGCGGCCGTGGCACGTTCACGCACCGCCATGCCGTGATCCACGACCAGAAGCGCGAAAAGTGGGACACCGGCACCTATGTGCCCTTGCAAAACGTAGCCGAGAACCAGGCTCCGTTCGTCGTGATCGACTCCATCCTGTCGGAAGAGGCCGTGCTGGGCTACGAATACGGCTACGCCTCCAACGACCCGAACACCCTGGTGATCTGGGAAGCCCAGTTCGGCGACTTCGCCAACGGCGCGCAGGTTGTGATCGACCAGTTCATCGCCTCGGGCGAAGTGAAGTGGGGCCGTGTCAACGGCATCACGCTGATGCTGCCGCACGGCTACGAAGGCCAGGGCCCCGAGCACAGCTCGGCCCGCCTGGAGCGCTTCATGCAGTTGGCCGCCGATGCCAACATGCAGATCGTGCAGCCCACCACCGCCAGCCAGATCTTCCATGTGCTGCGCCGCCAGATGGTGCGCAACCTGCGCAAACCGCTGGTCATCATGACGCCCAAGTCGCTGCTGCGCAACAAGGACGCAACCTCGCCGCTGTCCGAGTTCACCAAGGGCGCTTTCCAGACCGTGATTCCTGAACAGGACGAAACGATCAACAAGAAGGCCGACAAGGTCAAGCGCGTGATCGCCTGCTCGGGCAAGGTGTACTACGACCTGGTGAAGAAGCGCACCGAGAAGGAAGCCAGCGACGTGGCCATCCTCCGCATCGAGCAGCTCTATCCCTTCCCGCACAAGGCGTTTGCCACCGAGCTCAAGAGGTATCCCAACGCCACCGACATCGTGTGGTGCCAGGACGAGCCACAGAACCAGGGTGCCTGGTTCTTCATCCAGCACAACATCCACGAGAACATGCTCGATGGCCAGAAGCTGGGCTACTCGGGCCGCGCGGCCTCCGCGTCGCCTGCCGTCGGCTACTCGCACCTGCACCAGGAGCAGCAGAAGGCCCTGGTCGATGGTGCCTTCGCCAAGCTCAAGGGTTTTGTCCTGACCAAGTAAGGCCGGAAACCCCCTCACTCAGTACAAAACACCTTTCTGGAAAGAAATCAAAATGGCTATCGTAGAAGTCAAAGTCCCCCAGCTGTCCGAGTCCGTGGCCGAGGCCACCATGCTCACCTGGAAGAAGAAGGCCGGTGAGGCCGTCGCTGTCGATGAAATCCTGATCGAGATCGAAACCGACAAGGTCGTCCTCGAAGTGCCCGCGCCTTCGGCTGGCGTGCTGGCGGAGATCGTGGTGGGCGACGGCGGCACCGTGGTGTCTGACCAGCTCATCGCCAAGATCGACACCGAAGGCAAGGCCGGCGCTGCCGCCGCTCCTGCCGCTGCCGCACCGGCTGCTGCAGCTCCTGCTCCCATCGCTGCTGCCGCTGCTGCTGCAACGGGTGGCGCCAAGGGCAACGTGGCCATGCCGGCCGCCGCCAAGCTGCTGGCCGACAACAACCTGTCGGTGGGTGCCGTGGCGGGCACGGGCAAGGATGGCCGCGTGACCAAGGGCGACGTGCTGGCTGCCGTGGCCGGTGGCGTGCAATCCACCGCTGCCGTGATCCCCACGGGCGTGCCCACCAAGGTGCTGCCCCAGGTGACGGCCCCCGTGGCCAAGCCCGACCTGGGCGACCGCCCCGAGCAGCGCGTGCCCATGAGCCGCCTGCGCGCCCGCGTGGCCGAGCGCCTGCTGCAGTCGCAGTCGTCCAACGCCATCCTGACCACGTTCAACGAAGTGAACATGGCGCCGGTGATGGAGATGCGCAAGAAGTTCCAGGATGCCTTCACCAAGGAACACGGCGTCAAGATCGGCTTCATGAGCTTCTTCGTCAAGGCCGCCGTGCATGCACTGAAGAAGTACCCGGTGCTCAACGCCTCGGTCGATGGCAATGACATCGTCTACCACGGCTATTTCGACATCGGTATTGCCGTGGGCTCGCCCCGTGGCTTGGTGGTGCCCATCCTGCGCAACGCCGACCAGATGAGCTTTGCCGACATCGAGAAGAAGATCACCGAGTTCGGCAAGAAGGCTGCCGAAGGCAAGCTGGGCATCGAGGAAATGACCGGCGGCACCTTCTCCATCTCCAACGGCGGTACCTTCGGCTCGATGATGTCCACCCCCATCATCAACCCGCCGCAGTCGGCCATCCTGGGCGTGCACGCCACCAAGGACCGCGCCGTGGTCGAGAACGGCCAGATCGTGGTCCGTCCGATGAACTACCTGGCCATGTCGTACGACCACCGCATCATCGACGGCCGTGAAGCCGTGCTGGGCCTGGTCGCCATGAAGGATGCACTGGAAGATCCGTCGCGCCTGCTGTTCGATATCTGATCCAGCCAGAAGCACTGCAATGACCCACCCGCGCGGCCCGTCCCTCTCAGGCCCGCCGGTGGGTTTTTCTCCAAACGATTGAGCGAGTAATCCATGAGCAAACAATTCGACGTCATCGTCATCGGCGGCGGCCCCGGCGGCTACATCGGCGCCATCCGCGCCGCGCAACTGGGCTTCAACGTAGCCTGCATCGACGAGTGGAAGAACGACAAGGGCGGTCCGGCCCCCGGCGGCACTTGCACCAACGTGGGCTGCATCCCCTCCAAGGCGCTGCTGCAGTCGTCCGAGCATTTCGAGCACGCCAACAAGCACTTCGCCGAGCACGGCATCAGCACCGGCAAGGTGACGATGGACGTGGCCAAGATGGTGGGCCGCAAGGACCAAGTTGTGAAGCAGAACAACGATGGCATCCTGTACCTGTTCAAGAAGAACAAGGTCAGCTTCTTCCACGGCCGTGGCTCCTTCGTCAAAGCCGTTGAAGGTGGCTATGAGATCAAGGTGGCGGGCGCCGCTGAAGAGACGCTGGTGGGCAAGCAGGTCATCGTGGCCACGGGCTCCAATGCCCGCGCGCTGCCGGGCGTGGCGTTCGACGAAGAAAACATCCTGTCGAACGATGGCGCGCTGCGCATTGGCGCCGTGCCCAAGAAGCTCGGCGTGATCGGCTCGGGCGTGATCGGCCTGGAGATGGGCTCGGTCTGGCGCCGTCTGGGTGCCGACGTGACCGTGCTCGAAGGCCTGCCTACCTTCCTGGGTGCCGTGGACGAGCAGATCGCCAAGGAAGCCAAGAAGGCCTTCGACAAGCAGGGCCTGAAGATCGAACTGGGCGTGAAGATCGGCGACATCAAGACCGGCAAGAAGGGCGTGAATGTGGCCTACACCAACGCCAAGGGTGAAGCCGTGAGCCTGGACGTGGACAAGCTGATCGTCTCGATTGGCCGCGTGCCCAACACCATCGGCCTGAACGCCGAGGCCGTAGGTCTGCAGCTGGGCGAGCGCGGCGAAATCGTGGTGGACGGAGATTGCCGTACCAACCTGCCCGGTGTCTGGGCCGTGGGCGACGTGGTGCGCGGCCCCATGCTGGCGCACAAGGCCGAAGAAGAGGGCGTGGCCGTGGCCGAACGCATCGCCGGCCAGCACGGGCATGTCAACTTCAACACCATTCCCTGGGTCATCTACACCAGCCCCGAGATCGCGTGGGTGGGCCGCACCGAGCAGCAGCTCAAGGCGGACGGCGTGAAGTACAAGGCCGGCACCTTCCCGTTCCTGGCGAATGGCCGCGCGCGTGCGCTGGGCGACACGACCGGCATGGTCAAGTTCCTGGCCGATGCCGCCACGGACGAGATCCTGGGCGTGCACATCGTCGGGCCCATGGCCAGCGAACTGATCGCCGAGGCCGTGGTGGCCATGGAGTTCAAGGCCAGCGCCGAAGACATCGCACGCATCTGCCACGCCCACCCCAGTTTGAGCGAAGCCACCAAGGAAGCGGCCCTGGCCGTGGACAAGCGCACGCTCAATTTCTGATTTGAAGAAAAATTGGCTGTTAACGCCCATCCATTGGGCGCTAACAGCTATTTAAATTATAGCAAAAGCGACTATCAGTGAACGTCAAACAGGCCTACCAGGCCGAGCTGGCCGCCAAGGGGTTCCAGAGCGACCCCGCACAGTTGCGTGCGGTGGATGCCCTCGATCGCTGTGCACAGGAATGGGCGGCCTACAAGACCCGGCGCTCGAATCCGCTCAAGAAACTCATCAATCGCCCTGACATTCCCCGGGGCGTGTACATGTACGGTGGGGTGGGGCGCGGCAAGAGCTTCCTGATGGACTGCTTTTTCAACGCCGTGCCGCTCAAGCGCAAGGTGCGCCTGCACTTCCATGAGTTCATGCGCGAGGTGCACCGCGAGCTGGCGGCGCTGCAGGGCACACAGAACCCGCTGGATGTGCTGGGTCAGCGCATTGCCAAGCGCTACAAACTCATCTGCTTCGACGAATTCCATGTGGCGGACATCACCGACGCCATGATCCTGCACCGCCTGCTGGCGGCGCTGTTCGAGAACGGTGTGGGCTTCGTGACCACATCCAACTTCGAGCCCGACGGTTTGTACCCCAATGGCCTGCACCGCGACCGCATCCTGCCGGCCATCGAACTGCTCAAGCAGAAGCTCGAAGTCATCAATGTGGACAACGGCACCGACTACCGGCGCCGCACGCTGGAGCAGGTCAAGCTTTACCACACGCCCCTGGGCCCCGAGGCCGATGCCGCGATGAACGAGGCGTTCGACCAGCTGGCCGAAGTGCATGACGAAGACCCGGTGCTGCACATCGAGGCGCGCGAGATCCAGGCCCGGCGCAAGGCCGGTGGCGTGGTCTGGTTTGATTTCAAGACGCTGTGCGGCGGCCCGCGCTCGCAGAACGACTACCTGGAGATCGCCACGCAGTTCCACACCGTGCTGCTCTCCGATGTGCCCTACATGCCCGTGAGCATGGCTTCGCCCGCGCGGCGCTTCACCTGGCTGGTGGATGTGCTGTACGACCGGCGCGTCAAGCTCATCATTTCGGCGGCCGTGCCGCCCGAGCAGCTCTACACCGATGGCCCGCTGGCCCACGAATTCCCGCGTACGGTTTCGCGGCTCAACGAGATGCAGTCCAAGGAGTTCCTTGCGCTCGAACGCCGTGTGGTGGACACGGGGCTGACGTGAGCGCAGCCATGGTCCTGCCCACGGGGGTCATTCTGGTCTTGCTATGGACGGGCCTGGCCAGTGCCCAGGTGCCTGCGGCCCCCTCGTCGGTGTCCATGGGAACGGCGGATCACACCGCGGAACGCGAGCGAATCCGTCGGGAACGCGAGGCCATTGACAAAAACTTGCAACGCACCCAGGTTGCCTGCTACCAGCGTTTTGCCGTCGAAGACTGTCTGCGAGCGGCACGCCGCCAGGCGCGCACAGACCATGCCGTGCTGCGCCAGCAGGAATCCCTGATGGACGACCGGGAGCGCCGGGAGCGGGCGGCGCAGCGCCTGCAAAGCATCGAAGACCGCCAGAGCGCCCGTGCGGTTGATGCGCCTGAACCTCCAGCGATTGCGCCTCGGGCATCCCGTCCAGCACATTCGCCAGGGCCACTGCCGCGCGCCCGGCTTCCGGCATCGCCACCGGATGCTGCCCGCACCAGCCAGGAACAGCGCCGCCAGACGTTGCAAATGCGGGCGGCCGAGGAGCGCCAGCGCCAGATCGAAAAGCAGCAGGCGGCCCTGGAGCGCAAGGCCCGTGTGCAACAGCGCCAGGCGCAGGAGGCGGCCCGTGGCCACCAACCCGCAGCACCCCTGACCCCATGAGGGGCATGGAAACTAGCGTTCCGGGGGCTTGTTGAAGGGTGCCAGTGGTGGCACCTTTTTTTCTTCGACCAGAGCCTCGATCTTGACGATGGCCAATGAGAGGTTGTCGCCGCCGCCCCGGGCGCGCACGCGGGCCTTTTCGATGAGGAATTCGGTTGCTTCCCGGGGGGTGAGCGACTCCACCACCGAGCCGAGTTCGGTGGGTGAGAAGTAGTGCCACACCCCATCGCTGCAGGCCAGAAGCACGTCGCCCGGGTGCAACTGGTGAATCATGTGCATGGTGATCGGAGGGTCGCTCTCGGTGCCCAGGCAGCCCACCAGAATATTGGAATGCGGGTGGGTGTTGGCTTCGGCTTCGGTGATCTCGCCGCGATCCACCAGCGCCTGCACGTAGGAGTGGTCGCTGGTGCGGTGCATCATGCGGCCATTCTGGAAATGGTAGATGCGCGAATCGCCCGCATGCGCCCAGTGGCAGTCGCCCCGGGGATTGATGAGAAACGCCGCAATGGTGCTGTGCGGCTCCTGCTCGGACGTGATGGCCGTCAGGCGGATGACGATGTGGGCCTCATGCACCATGTTCTTGAGCATGGCCGCCGGGTCGTCGCTGTCGGGTGAATAGCGCTCGAACAACTGGCGGGCCGTCATCATGACCTGATCGGACGCCTTGCGCCCGCCGCTGCGCCCGCCCATGCCGTCGGCCAGCACACCCAGAACGCACCCGTTGTAGCGTGGGTGGGACAACAGGGCCACCTGGTCCTGCTGGTACTCCCGGTCACCCTTGTGGATGCCGGTAGAGGCGCTGAGGCGAATCGCTTTGGACATTCCGTCGATTGTGGAGGAGTGGGAGCCTGCCGTGCTCAAGGGGAGGGGGCAGTGCGCGTATTATCAAACGCCGTGTGGCATTTTTACCATGCGATCATGCCCTTGAGGCCGCACTTCCTTGGATTTTCAGCCCGCCCACCACGAAACAAGTTGTACGCCGCTGGCGCAGGCGGTGCGCCAGGCGTTTTCCGCCGATGGCGCTCTATCGCGCGCCGAGGCGGATTTTCGGCCCAGGCCCGGCCAGACCGAGATGGCTATGGCTGTGGCGCAGACCATTGAGCACGGCGGTGCGTTGGTGGTCGAGGCCGGAACAGGCGTGGGCAAAACCTTTTCGTACCTGGTGCCGGCGCTGCTGAGTGGCGAACGCGTGCTGTTGTCCACCGCCACGAAGGCGCTGCAGGATCAGCTGTTCGGGCGCGATCTCCCGCGTCTGGTGGAGGCACTGGGCCTGCCGGTGCGCACGGCATTGCTCAAGGGGCGTGCCAGCTACCTGTGCCTGCATCGGCTGGCGCAGGCTCGTCAGGCGGACGCTGCCCATGACGGCAGCGTGGCGCAGGCGCTGGCCCGCATCGAGCAGTGGGCCCAGGCCACGCGCACCGGGGACCTGGCGGAGTTGCCCGGACTTGATGAACGGTCTGGCGCCATGGCGCTGGTGACATCCACCCGCGACAACTGCCTGGGGTCGCAGTGCCCGCAGTTTCGCGAGTGCCACGTCAACCTGGCACGGCGCGAGGCCCTGGCAGCCGATGTGGTGGTGATCAACCACCACCTGTTCTTTGCCGATCTGGCGGTGCGCGAGTCGGGCATGGCTGAGCTGTTGCCCACCGTGCGGGTGGTGGTGTTTGACGAGGCGCACCAGGTCAATGAAACGGGGGTGCTCTTTCTGGGCGTCCAGCTGGGGGTCGCGCAGTTGCTGGATTTTGCGCGGGATTTGCTGGCGACAGGGCTGCAGAAGGCGCGTGGCATGGCGGACTGGCAGGGCCTGTGTGCCCAGATGGAGCGTTCGGTGCGCGACCTGCGCCTGGTGGCCGACGGAGTGCCGAATGCCACCCGTCTGGCCTGGACCGGCGAGGCACCGGACGGCCTTCCCCCGGCAGCCTGGGGTGCTGCCCTGGAGCAGATTGTGCGGGCGTGTACACAGGTGTTGCCATCGCTTGAGGTGGTGCAGGACATGGCCCCGGACTTTGAGCGCCTGCATGTCCGTGCCGCCGCGTTGGTCGCCAACCTGGAGCGGTTTCGGGGGGGCTGCGCCCAAGGGGCGGTGCGCTGGGTGGACGTGGGCCTGCACACGCGGCTGGTCGAGGCGCCGCTCGACATTGCCCAGTCGGCGCGCGCATGGATGCAGTCCGGCGCGGGTCATGGAGAAGAAGCGGACCATGCGCCGATCTCCGAACCGGCAGAGCTTGCCGCGCGGGCCTGGATATTCACCTCGGCCACGCTGGGAGACGAACCCGCTCTGCGCTGGTTCACCGAGCCCATGGGGCTGGAAGAAGCGCAGATTCTGCGCGTGGAAAGTCCGTTTGACTATGCCACCCAGTCCGCGCTGTATGTGCCGCGCGAACTGGTCCCGCCGACAGACCCCGGGCACAGCACCCAGCTGGCCCGATGGGTAGGTGAGGCCGCCGCGCGCCTCGGGGGGCGCACGCTGGTGTTGACCACCACGCTCAAGGCCTTGCGCGCGGTGGGCGATGCCTTGCGCGAGCGTTTCGCCGGCTCACCCGATATCGAGGTGCTCGTACAGGGTCTCGGACCGAAACGCAGGCTGATGGACCGGTTTCGCCAGGGGAGCGGAGCGGGGTTGCCCGGATGCATTCTGGTGGCCTCGGCCACATTCTGGGAGGGTTTCGATGTGCCCGGCGATGCGCTGCAGCTGGTCGTGATCGACAAACTGCCATTCCCGCCGCCGGGGGACCCACTGGTCCAGGCGCGTTCGCTGCGTCTGCAGCAGGCGGGGCGCAGCCCGTTCAAGGACTATGCGCTGCCCGAGGCCGCAGTCGCACTCAAGCAGGGCGCGGGCCGGCTGATCCGGCATGAGTCGGATGCCGGTCTGCTGGTCATCGGCGATACGCGGCTGGTGAAAATGGGCTACGGCAAGCGGCTGCTGGCAGCGCTGCCGCCCATGCGAAGGTTGCAGAGCGAGCAGGAGTTCTACGAAGCCCTGGACCGGCTTACCAGAACTTCCACCACGGATCGCTCTTGCCCTTGAGTCCGTGCGTCATGAACGTGCTCTGCGGGTAGCTGGCTTCCATGACCCGGCGGGCGTCGTCGCGCAACTGCGTCAGGCCCAGGGCGTCGTAAGACTGGATCAGGATGTACAGCGCTTCTTCGAGGGCGGGCACGGCCTGGTAGTCGGCCAGGGCGCTTTGTGCGCGGCCAATGGCTGCCACGTAGGCGCCGCGTTGGAAGTAGTAGCGCGCCACATGCACTTCATACTGGGCCAGCGAGTTGACGATGTACGTCATGCGCAGGCGTGCGTCCTGCGTGTAGCGCGATTCGGGGAAGCGCGTGCTCAGCTCGCGGAAGGCTTCAAAAGAATCCTTGGCGGCCTTCTGGTCGCGCTCTGACAGGTCCTGTTGTGACAGCCAAGAGAACATGCCGAGGTTGTCGTTGAAGTTCACCAGCCCCTTGAGATACAGCGCGTAGTCCAGTGCCGGGCTGGCCGGGTGCAGCTTCATGAATCGGTCCAGCGTGGCCATGGCCTGCGCTTTCTCGCCACCTTTGTACTGGGCATAGGCCTTGTCCAGCTGGGCCTGCTGTGCCAGCGGCGTGCCCGCGGCCCGGCCTTCAAGCTTTTCAAGCAAGGGCACCGCCTTGTCGTAGCCGCCGCTGTTGAGTTCGTCGCGTGCCTCGGTGTAAATGCGGTCGGTGGTCCAGTTCGCGGTCGGATCATCCGGCGTGCTGGAACAGCCGGCCACGAGCAGGCTGGCCACCAGCAGGGCAGGGAGGGTTGCAAAGGGTGCACGCAACATGGCAGGCAGCTTTCTGGCAAAAAAAGGCATGGGTGTCTCGGGTGACCGCCACCAAGGGAGCGGCTGGCAAGGCAGGGCTGACCATTGTACCGGCGCATGCCCGGTGGCGTGCCCGGCATGTCACCGCATCTGTTCGCTAGCGTGGGATGGGCTTTCTACAATGCAGTCATGTTTGTTCATCTGCGCCTGCACACCGAGTTTTCCGTCGTTGACGGCACCAACCGCATTGACGAGGTGGTCGCCACGGCCGCCGCCGATCGCCAGCCCGCGCTGGCCATCACCGATTTCAACAACCTGTTTGGCGCCGTCAAGTTCTACAAGGCGGCACGTGGCAAGGGCGTCCAGCCCATCCTGGGGGCCGAGATCCTGCTGGAGGGCGAGGGGTCGGCTGCGCCTTCGCGCATGGTCCTGCTCGTGCAGGGGTCGCAAGGGTATCTGAACCTGTCGGAGCTGCTGGCGCGCGCCTGGACGCGCAACGTGGGCAAGGCGCAGGCCGTGTGCACCTGGGCCTGGCTGCAGGAATTGGGTGAGGGCCTGATCGCGCTGTCGGGTGCTCAGGCCGGCCCGGTGGGCCAGGCGCTGCTGCGGGGGGACGAGGCCGGCGCATCCCACCTGGCGCTGCAGCTGGCGGGCCTGTTTCCGCACCGTTTCTACCTGGAAATCCAGCGCGCAGGCCGGCCCGACGACGAGGCCCATGTGGTGGCTGCGGTGCAGCTGGCCGCCCGCCTGAATCTGCCCGTGGTGGCCACGCACCCGGTGCAGTTTGCCACCGAGGACGACTACGAAGCGCACGAGGCGCGTGTGTGCATTGCCGAGGGCGAGATTCTCGGCAACCCGCGCCGTGTTCGCCGTTTCACGCGCGAGCAGTACTTCAAGTCGGCTGCGCAGATGGAGGCCTTGTTTGCCGACCTGCCCTCGGCTGTGGCCAACACCGTGGAAATCGCGCGGCGCTGCAATCTCACGCTGGTGCTGGGCAAGCCGCAATTGCCCGACTTTCCGACGCCCGGCGGCATGCCGATCGAGGAATACTTTCGCGTGGCTTCCTTCGAGGGGCTGGAAGAGCGGCTGGAGCTGTTGTATCCGGATGCGGCCGAGCGCGACCGGCAGCGCCCGCGTTATGTGGAGCGGCTGGAGTTCGAGCTGGGCACCATCCTCAAGATGGGTTTTCCCGGCTACTTCCTCATCGTGGGTGACTTCATCCAGTGGGCCAAGAACAATGGCTGTCCGGTGGGGCCGGGGCGGGGTTCCGGTGCGGGCTCGCTGGTGGCCTATGCGCTCAAGATCACCGATCTGGACCCGCTGCAATACAACCTGCTGTTCGAGCGCTTCCTGAACCCCGAGCGGGT
>JAANMX010000788.1_pt1 | contig 39694 bp, 25 predicted proteins | sample 7279681 | NCBI WGS metagenome assembly JAANMX01 (sample SAMN14094542, study PRJNA606508) | bioreactor metagenome | isolation source: A lab-scale SPAN reactor treating ammonium-rich wastewater day 351 | place: Ireland: Galway | collected 2018-01-01 | reverse complement strand
CACGGGGCTGAACGGCGCCACCGTCGATGAACGCCAGCCGCTGTCGCCTGCTGCAATATACGTCGACCAACCTGCCGGCGGGAAGACGCCGCTCTCGAAATCTTCAAACAACACAACGCCGGGAGGTGCCGGAGTATACTCGTCAGCACCGATGTCGGGTGTTGTGGCGTTTCGCGTGTCGCCATCGATGTCAACCGTGATGGCTGCAATGGGCGTGCCCGCATTGCTCACAACACTCGGCTGTGACGGATCGATATGAAGATCCGATGCAGCATTCACAAAGAACGGATCGCCATTGACGCTGTTAAGATCCTGGCCGGTAAAGGTTCTCCATCCCGTAAGGTCGGGAACATCCGTCGTACCCTGGCGGGCAAGAACACCGTTCGGCCCTGACACAAAATAGTCGTTATAGTCAATCGTACCAAATGTCGTTGCCGTACTCACGGCGTAGATTGCATACGCTTTGCTTGCTCCTTCTCCCGTAAGTGAATTGGAGAAGATGTTGTTGCGCATATCAAGTCCGGTCGCCGTGGAAACGGTAACAATAAATGCCGAACTCAGGTTTGTCGTTCCTGTACCAAAGAACGATCCTGTGAGACTGACACTGTTGTAGTATATCTTGTGGTTTGTTCCGCCTGCAATGCGGATACCGTACGGATTGCTCAGTGTACTTGTTCCGCCTCCGTTGCTCCGCAGGTCGGAAATCATGTTGTTGGCAACCAGATTGTTTGTCGAGCCTGTGGCGGTGTTGAAATTAATACCGACAGCACCGGCCGCTGTACCGGCAAACATTGAATGGAGTTTCCTGATTGTGTTGCCGGCAATCGTGGCATTACTCACGTTCACGTCAAGATGAATGCCGGTAACCGCCAGGTTCGTTGACTGAATGATGTTGAAAATAGTGTTACCCGCAACCATCGCCGAGTCGGTATTGCCGATTTCAATGCCGCGATAGCTAACCTCGTATCCCGGAACATCGGAGCCGATGATGTTGTTGCGTACGATCAGACCCGTCTGAATGCCGGTTGTGGCGACACCGCGTGTATACACAGCGAAGCGCATGCGCTCAAACGTGTTGTTCTCAACAACAAGATTGTTGTTGTGCGCACCGGTTCCGGTGCTGGTGATGGTTTGCCCGGCAGCGTACACACCCATAACATTAGTGGTATCGTTCCGTCCGGCCACAAGTTTGCTGTTCTTGATCGTGATATTCTCGGCGCCGGCATTCGTGCCGAGACTCGCCAACCAGATAATGCCCGAGTTTGTGGACTGCGAAATGTTTGCCAGCGTGAGATTCTTTGATGTCCCACCGGAATTCGAACCATCAATCATAATATTGTCGGCACCGTTGAACTTCATCAGGAAGCCTGCAATATCACCCGACACCGTGGGCGATGCACCGGAAGCAGGCTTGATGGTCACGGTAAACGGACCGCCGGCCCCGTAGCGAACCGGATCCAGTTCAGCCGATGCAGGCTCGGTTGTTCCTTCATTAAGAATGGAAAGAGTAACATTGCCTGTAAGCACGGCACCATTGATGGCGTCAAATGCCGCCTTCAGACTGGAGTAGGTGCCTGTTGCTGTGCCAACTGTGTATGTGCCACCTGCAATAGTACCGAGCGCTCTGTAGCTGCTCGGATTTGTTGGTGGAATGGACGCTGCAGGCGGGTTGGTCGTGAAGCCTCCTGCACCGACAGACGGGAATACACCCACGTTGTTCAGGCTATCCTGCGCAGCGATGTAGTAATACACCGTATCGCCGCTAACTGTACCGGCACCGAATGAGAAAGTGAAGTCGTTACCACTCACATACGTACCTGTTGCGCCGGTGTACGTTCCGCCGCTGTTGATCTTCCAGTACAATACGGGCCGACCGATTCCGGTTGTAGGTACGCCCGAAAGATCGGAAATGGCCGCCGTAAGTACCTGAACCGTCCCGGCAGAAACATCACCCACCGGAGTGTAGATGATCGAGGGAGGAGTCAAGTCTGCACCAATTCCCGCAAACTCATCTGCGCCAATGTCGGGTGAAGTTGCGTTGCGCAGATTGCCGTCAAAGTCCTGCGTTATCGCGATTGGAGCAGTAACGGGTGTTCCGCCGCTTTCCAACTGTGTCGGCACTGCAGGATTGATATGGAGGTTATACGGCGTTGTGGCCGCATTGATGAACGGCGGGTTTTCGCCAATAGAATTGGCATCGCGAGGAGCAACACGTGCCTTGAACGCCGCAAGTGTGGAGTCGGCATTCGTTACGCCTGCCAATGTTCCTTCTCCATAGAAGTACCGGCGTTCGCCTGCCGCTGTATTCACATAGAAGTCGTTATTATTCGATTCAGCCGCGTAGCTCGTCAACGTTGCGCTGGACCTTCGGTACGCAACCGTTCCGCCGCCGGTCGGGCCGGGCGTGGAGAGATTCACGACCACGTTGTTCCGCAAATCCGATATCGGGCCGGTATTCATGAAAATACCCGACGTTCCGAAATTTGTTGCCGATGTACTTGCAGCATTCAGGAATATAGTATTGTAGAAGAGCCCAATGTAGCTTGTGGTCGTCGTAGCCGTGACGTTGATACCCGCGACAGCATTGTTCGCAATCGAGTTCTCCGCACGGATATCGGAAATATAGTTGTTGTAGATAAATGTACTGTCGGATGTGCCGAGCCGCGTAATACCAAATGCGCTCGCTGTTGTGGTCGTGCCGGTGGTAGCAATATTCCGGATAGTGTTATTGAAAATCCGGTATGCAATGCCGGTCTGCACATTGATGCCGGTTGCAGTTCCCGACGCTCCACCCGTGACCAGCGAGTCAATCAGGTTTCCGCTGATTTCCGTATTCTGTGCAGTCGTTACCGACGAGAGGTTTATACCATAGAGAGAGCCGGAGTTCGAGGCGATGTTTCTGATAATATTGTTCCGGATTCGCAAGTTAACGGGGTTGCTGATTTGGTAGATTCCATACACTGCCCCCGTACCCGGCGATGAGCTGTTCCCCATGTTGTTATTTTCAATATGAAGGTTCAGGGGATAGTTGGAAGTTGTATAGATGAAGTAAATCGTTCCGGTCGTTGTACCCGTCCGGTTGACACTCAGCGTGTTGTTTGTCACGCTTTGAGTGTTGGTCGTGCCGGTCGTTGCGCCTGTTTGCAGGCTGATACAAGCAACCTGTGACGTTGTTCCCTCGTTGGTCAACGAGATGTTATTACCGTCAATTGTCACGTCGGTATTGATGCCTGCACCGAAGAATACGCCATAGACTGTTCCAGTGCCTCCGGAACCGCCCGTAATGGTATTATTCTTGACGGAAACAGAATCCTGATAAATGCCATACACGGCATAGGCAATAGAGGTGCCGCCTGCAAAGTCACTGATTGTGTTGCCGTTAGATGGCGCACCGACTTCATTTCCATTGTCAAAGAACTCGTAGGGTGCCGTGGTGTGAGCAAATCCGCGCAACAGAACAGCGCCATAGGCATTTGAAAACGTATTGCCGTAAATCTTGACGTTCTCACTGCGTCCGCCTGTGGAGGTCACCGTTGCGTTAGTCGTTCCCGAGATATTGGTAACACCAATACCGAACGAATAGATGGCTGCTTTGTTCAGCGTAATTGTGCAGTTCTTGATTGTTATGTTCTTGCAGGCATCGTCGCCTGAGAATTTCTTCAAGTAGTAGCCATATTCCATCATTCCGACGCCGGTAAATGTCGGGTCAGTCTGCAAGTCAATTCCGTCGAACGTGATGTAGTCGCCGCCGTTAATAATGACGATACCGTCGCCGTGATTGCCAACCGTTGTTGACGACGCGACTGTTCCGGGGTTTAGCGGAACGATCTTGGGATTTGCCCCGACCCCGCTCTTCTGGAAGACGATCTGATCGGCCGAAGTGCCGCTTGCTGTGATTTCCGGCGGGTTCTCGGTAAATGTCTGTCCCGCACTGACGTTAAATATAATGCCTCCTACCGGAACTGGACCCGCATTGAGGGCAGTAATGGCATCTGTGAATGAGTTGTAGTTATCGCCGCCTGTCGGGATCGTGTTATTGATGGTCTTCACCACTGCGCTCGATCCCGCAACGGGTGCAAAGGCGATTCCGCGAAACGCCGTACTTGCGGCCGCTGTTGCAAGCGTCGTCGCGGTGCTCGCCGCTCCCGTGTCAATTACCTGAATCAACACGCTGGTGGTTGTGTTTGCATAGATTACAGGATTCGCTCCGCTCCAGTCCACTATCAGGCCGCGTACGGAGGTTGTTGTTGTTCCGTTATTCAAAAGGATGTAGGCCAGGCTCCACGTTCCGGCACTGAGCGTCCATTTCTGGATGCCGCCGCCGTTTGCTACTGTCCCGTCATCCGCCATGTACAGTGTGTTGCCATCAGGGCTGATGGCAAAGCCGTAGTTGCTGTGCGTGCCGGTTGTCGGCAAACCGGGCAGCAGGGTCACGATTTGGCCATCGGTTGTCGGCAGGCCCGTTCCAACCGTATTCACACCCAGATTTGCGCCCGTTGCGCTTGAGGTATACAACTGGCCGTTAAAGACATTCACCCACCGCATGTTGGTTGTGGTGGTATGAAGGCCTGTCGTTGTGGTCGAGCCGAGGGTCGTGTAGCGGGTACCCGCCGAGGCACCCTGGCCCGAACCGCCGTTGCCGGTTACCCAGATATTCGTGCCGTCCGTTGAAACTGCGCCGCGAATATTACTTCCGTTGAACGCATCCGTCAATCGGGTTGTTGCGTTGATGACTTCCATCGCATCCACTCGTGCAACAACTCGGTTCAGCGTGTCGGCATAGGCGGTTGTCACGCCCGCTGTTCCAGCATCCCTGTCATAGCCTGTAAAAAACAGGTATTGCCCATTCGTGGATCGGGTCATCCCTCCTTCACTGGTCGCCGAGCCTGAAAGAGTCACTCTACCCGGTCCAGTTGACGGAATAGTAACAGTTTGTACGAGTGTACCCGTTGTTGTGTACTCGTCCAGAAAAGCGGCGGTGGCGTTACTGCTCAACGCCCCCGAGCCGTCGCCGACTCTGAGTATGACGATATTCCCGTTCGTGAACTGCCCCCACCCTGTTGTCACAGGCGCAAGCAACACAAGAACGAGGACTGAAAAAATGAACAATGCGTGAGCTTTCTTCATGATTCCTCCATGAATATGCTGAGATGAATGTAAGTGTTGATGTGAGATATGTGAGTGTGCCACGGATTGAGACCGGGCAGGCAAGCGTGCAGACAAGAAGGTTATAGTATCTTTCACAACTCCTCTGTATGAAGTGTGGAACAACAACCCGACTTGATTGTAATTGAGAGGAATGAACCCCCTAAACCAATACAACGTGAAGTATATTTGCCCTTCCCTGCATTGCCTTGCGTCGTTCCCGGAATAACAGGTTGAGGTTAGAGTAAGAGTTTTGATGCGATCCGGGAGTCTGACTGCGTGATATTAACTTAGCAATGCATAGCGAGAGATGCAAGAAAAATCTCCCCGAAATACAAAGAGGCTTGATTGCTCAAGCCTCTTTACAGTTACCGCACACAGTACGGACAGTTACATAGATGTGTGGCGTTGATGTCCCAACTTATTTCATCAATACCATCTTCTTTGACTCCTGATACGAGCCTGCTGACATTTTATACACATACACTCCGCTCGGAAGTTTTGCTCCGTCAAATGTTACTTGATACGAACCGCGCGAAAGGTTCTCGTTCAGTAACGTCGCCACTTCCTGACCGAGCAGATTGTACACTTTGATGCTGACAAGTCCCGCCTGCGCAACCGTGTAATCGATCTTGGTTGATGGATTGAAAGGATTCGGGTAGTTCTGGTTCAACTTGAACGAGTTGGCAACCGTGCCCCCCTCACCCACGCTCACCGGAGGTATCGGAAGCCGGTAGAACACTTGTCGTGTTCGTGAAGGACGGGCTCCTAAGTCTGGCGTGGCAATCACATACGAACCCGGCTCGGGATCCTCCTGCCATGTCAGGTTAACAAACCCGGCGGGGTTCCAACGCGACACGCTGGGGAACCGTTCGTCGAGATTCGGCGTGTTAGTAAGATTCACCGGAGCGCTCCACGTCACCCCGTTATTCTCCGAACGTGAATAGAAGAGATCACCGTAGTTCAGCCCGTTCGAAGCGGTGTCGTTCGTCATCGCCTGATACACAATCACGAGTGTATTGCCTGATTTGGCAATCACCGGCCAACCGATGTTCAGGTGATTCGATTGTCCAGTCATTGGAGGTACTTTCACGTTCGGCGTATTCGTCGTATTGCCAACGACAACATATCCTGTTGCCTGGCTCCAAAAGAGAATTTGTCCCTGATTGTTTCTTGGCGAAGTCAGGTTCTGTTCACCGAGAGCCATGAGCGGCGTGTTGCCATCCCAAAGAAAATCAGACCCAACCCAAAGGCGAAACGTATCTGTTGCTGTTTCTCTGCCGGGAGGCGAAATGGGATATATTTGCTGGGCATTTACACTCCAAGATTCACCGTTGTTTGTCGAAACATGCCACCAAGCGCCCGCAGTAGTTGCACCGTTCAATAGCGTACCGACACGGCCGTTGTCATTCGCATACGTGGGGTTACGCCCTCCCTGCCGATTGGTATCGGGAAACTGTTCCCAGTTAGACCATGAGGCGAAATCTGTTGTTCGCGTGCGAAGGAAGAAATACGGGATTGCCCCCGTGTTGAGAGAAGCAGTCATGACAACTGAACCATCCGATGGACCGGCGACGTTCGGCCAGATTGGCTGCAACGTCCCGGAAAGAGCTACAGTTGGCGGCGCATTCAACTCACTGAACGCTCCGGCACCTTCGGGTGAATCAATGAAGGTAGTTGACTGTGTGCCCGAGATGGTACTGTGATTTGCAATTGCAGGCAATCCTGCGTTCGGGCCCTTCAACAACGTCAGGGTAGGAAAGCCGGACAGCCGTGATGGAACGCGGAGATTGTTGAAGTTATTCCAGGTTGTGCCGTTATCCGTGCTGAACGCGTAACCTGTCCGGCGGCTGGTGGCAAACGCCGCGGAATCTTCGGACAACATGTAGATGGCGTGGATATTACCGTTTGCCGGATTGACCTGGATATGTTGAACGGCTCCTCCGTTCGATTGGTAATCGTAGTACCCGCTAAGCGTTGTGTACGTTCCGACCACGGGGCGCGAAAACGGACTGATATTATCGGGCGTGATTGTCGTTGCATCGACGCGATCAAAAATCTGCTCCGTCTCAACATGCGCGTTCTGCAATGGATTGCTTTTGCCGCCGGACCCTGCAAAAGCGAACGTAATGACCAGGCACATCAGGCAAACAAGCAGTAGCCATCGTGTCATGGTTGACCTCCTTACTTTAGTGGATGAATGGGATTGAGAATCAGGATTGACCGATAAAATGAACGTATTGGGCAGAATAAAAGCAAGAGAATCACTGGATTTTCGGTGTGTGATATGGCATTATGAATAGAACGCGGATGAGGCGATTGGAACTGTTATTGATCCTGATTCACACATCAGTGCAGATCCGTATCATCAGTGTCATCTGTGTTCCATTCTCATAAAAAAAGGCGCAAGAGCTTCCGCCCTTGCGCCAATAGCGAAACGTGTACGTCGATCCTTATTTCATCAATACCATCTTTTTCGACTGTTGATACGCTCCAGCTGTCATTTTGTAGATGTAGACACCGCTCGATAAGCGGGAGCCGTCGAACGTTGCCTGGTACGTTCCGGGAGAGACGTTCTGATTCACAACCGTTGCAACCTCCTGTCCGAGCATATTGTACACCTTGATGCTCACCGGACCCGATTGTCCGACGGTATAGTCGATATTCGTAGTCGGGTTGAAGGGATTAGGATAATTCTGGCTGAGCTTGAACGAATTCGCCAATCCTGCACCCCCCTCATCAACCGATGTTGTGAACTGAATCGGGTTTACGCGCAGAAACATCTGGTACGTCCGGATCGTGTCCGGCGCAGGAGGCTGTCCGCTGCCCGGAAATGCGTACAAACCACTTCCGCCTGTTTTTTGCGACCAGACCATATTGAACTCACCCGGTGCATTCCATTTCGAAACGCTCGGATACTTCTCGTCGGTTGTCGGGGTATTGGTGATGCGTTGCGGAGCGCCCCAAGAGGCACCGCCGTTTGATGACGCAACATACCACAAATCGCCGTAGTGCCAGCCATGACGATCCGTGTCGGGTTGGAATGCCTGGTACGCGACTACGATAGTATTTCCCGAAAGCCCGATCGAGGGCCAACCATGGGAATCACGGTGGAACCTTTGGTTCAAGGGATCGACCGTGTATTTTGTCGAATCGAACGGCACCGCCACAACGAAGCCCGTTGCCTGACTCCAGAAAATAATATCCGCATCGCCCACAAATCCTTGATCAACCTTGAACTCGCTGAAGATCATGAGCGGATTCTCGCCATCATAAACAAAATCGGCATGAACATACGAGAAGAATGTATCTGCCCCGACAATTCGCTGACTGAGAACATTGGTTGGGGCACTCCACGTTACGCCGTTGTTCGTTGATTCTCTCCATCGATTCCCCAGAACTGCTGTGCCGTTCGAGGTATTCCATAAAATGCCGACCTTTCCGGTATTGTTCGCGTGAACCGGGTACCGTCCGCCGCTCTGAACCTCGCCGGGGAACGTCGTCCAAGTCGGATCCCAGGTCGTAAAATCATTCTGCATTCGGTTGTGATGGCCTACTCCTGTTGTCAGGTTCTGGTCATTCTGCGAAGCGGCGACGATCATGGAACCGTCACTCGCGCTACCGACAAACGGCCAGATTGGCTCAAGTGCCTGTCCGAGTATGGGTGGTGAATTCAATTCGCTGAAGGCTCCCGCGCCTTCCGGCGAGTCGACGAAGAGCTTGGCAATAGTCGGCGTTCCGTCCGGATGGCTTGCGATTACGGGCAGACCGGCATTTGCGCCCTTCAGCAAGTCGATTGTCGGAAATCCCGATCGCGACAGCGGCACCGTAATGTTGTTGAAGTTGTTCCAAGAGACGCCGCCGTTGGAGCTGAACGCATAGCCAACGCGTCTGCTTGCATTCAGGCCTGCCGTGGAATCCGTGGCAAGCATGTAGACGACGTGAATGTTTCCGTTGGCAGGATTGACCCGAATGTGCTGCACCGCTCCGCCGTTGGATTGGTAATCATAAAAACCCGTCAGGGTTGTGAATGTCCCGACAGTTGGCGTCAGTCTCGACCAATCCGGCTCCGGAGCGCGGTTGATCGGAACATTCATATCAACAGGCTGGCGTTCATTCGGGATTGCTTCGGGAACCGGCCGTTTTCTTTCACCGCCTGCGAATGCAAGCGAAACCGTCAATACACTGAGCAGACTCAGCGATAAGAACTTTCTCATCATTGCATACCTCCGACTTTGGTTAAAATATGGTTGACTCATTTGAAATCAAGCAAATAGTCCAGCTAAATACAAGAGCGGACCTGACAAAAAAAAAAAGCGTAGCGACCCGGGGCCGCTACGCGATAGGTGAAAACGACAACGCTTCTGAAACTGAATGATAAAGGACAGCCGTTCTTACTTCATCAATACCATCTTCTTCGACTCTTGATACGAACCAGCCTGCATCTTGTAGATATACACGCCGCTCGGCAGATTGGCCCCGTCAAAAGTCGCCTGATACGATCCGGCAGCGAGATTCTCATTCAGAACCGTTGCGACTTCCTGGCCCAGCATGTTGTACACCTTGATGCTCACCGGACCGGCTTGCCCGACCGTGTAATCGATCTTCGTTGCGGGATTGAACGGATTCGGGTAGTTCTGGCTCAACTTGAATGAGTTGACGGTTTCCGAACCCCCTACGCTCGTCGTCCCGAATACAATCGGATTGATTCGCATGAACACTTGTGAGGAACGTACAGTGTCTGCCGCGCCGGGAAACGCATACAAGCCGCTTTTGCTCTTCTGTCCCCACACGATATTGAACTCACCCGGCGCGTTCCATTTCGAAACGCTGGGATAACGTTCATCAACGTTCGGTGTGTTGGTAATACGTTGCGGCTCACCCCACGTGTTGCCGCCGTTGGACGAAGCTACATACCACAAGTCACTATAGTGATACCCTCTGCTGTCGGTATCCGGCTGGAAGGCCTGATACGCTACAACAATGGTGCTGCCCGACAAACCGATAGAGGGCCAGCCAAGGCTGAGGCCGTGGAAGCGCTGGTTAACAGGATCGAACGTGTATTTCGTCGGATCATGCAGTGCGGCAATCTTGAACCCTGTAGCCTGACTCCAGAATGAAATATTATCATCTTCCCGGCCCACATTCAAGATGTATTCAGAAAACACCATCAGCGGGTTGTTTCCATCATAGACGAAATCACTATGGACGTATGAGTTGAACGTATCTGCTCCCGCAAAACGCTGGCCATACATATTGGTTGGCGTGCTCCATGTTTCCCCGTTGTTTGTGGACTCCATCCACCAGTTGCCGAGCGCCGCAGTACCATTCGATGTATTTGCAAGAACACCAACACGCCCCGTACCATTAGCTTGCGTAGAGTATCGACCTCCACTCTGCGTTGGCCCGATGATTTGCGTCATCGGTGACCAGGCGGCAAAATCTGCGGTGCGGGTCCAGTGAACCGTTGCGGCAGTACTTCGGGAAGCGGACATGACAACAGAACCGTCTGCAGGTCCGGCAACATACGGCCAAATGGGCTCATCACTTCCCAGCAATGTCGGGGAGTTGATTTCTGAAAACGCCCCGGCTCCTTCCGGGGAGTCGATAAACACTGTCGAAGCAATGTCGGGCCCGATCACACTGTGATTGGCAATCGCCGGAAGACCTGCATTGGGTCCCCTCAGCAAGTCGATTGTAGGAAAGCCCGAACGTCGCGAAGGAATGCGGGCGTTGTTGAAATTATTCCAATTAGCGCCACCGTTGCTGCTGAACGCGTACGACGTGCGGCGTCCGGTGTTGAGCCCGCTCGCAGTCGAGTCTTCCGACATCATGTACGTCACATGAATGTTGCCGTTCGCGGGATTCACGCGAATGTGTTGTATAGCGCCGCCGTTTGACTGGTAATCGTAGAACCCGGTCAACGTGGTAAACGTGCCGACGGTTGTCGTCAATTCTGACCAATCAACCTCTTGCGCACGGACAGTCGTGTTTTCAAAACTCGCCGTGCGGTCTTCCTTCAGCGGCTCCTGGAACGACATCTTTCCCTTCTTCGAGTCGCCTGCGTATGCCAGTGACGCGAGAAGGCCAACTACTGCAACAAGAAAGAGTAGTTGTTTCTTCATACGTGTACCTCTATGATAAATGGTGAATGATTAGTGAAAGTGGACTTGCTGAGGATCGGGTGTTGGTAAAGAAATGGATTGAAACGCTCAAAATCAAGCATCTTTCAATGATTTCTGAAAACAAAAATGCGTGGCGGGGTATTTCCCGCCACGCTCCGGAACACCTCTCGGGCTACCTGACCAGCATCATCTTCTTGGTTTCTGTAAACCGGCCTGCCTGCAGCTTGTAGTAATACACGCCGCTTGCAAGGTTATTGGCCGAGAAATCGGCCTCGTACGTTCCCGCAGTCCTGAATTCGTTGACCAATGTGACCACTTCCTGGCCAAGCGTGTTGTACACTTTCAACGACACTTCTGAGCCGACAGGCAACGTGTATGCTATTTTGGTTGAAGGATTGAACGGATTGGGGAAATTCTGCCCAAGCCGGAACGCATTTGGCAAACCAGCTTCCTCGGGCGCGCTTGTCAGCGTCAGGCGCAGATATACCTGTCGTGCCCGGGCAGCTAAGTTGTTATCCGGGTTCGCAACGGAGAATGTACCCGGCTGCGGGTCTTCCTGCCACGTAATATTCACTATTCCGGCCGGATTCCATTTCGAGATGCTCGGATAGCGTTCGTCAAGGTTCGGTGTGTTGGTGAGATTCACAGGCGGAGCCCATGTAACACCGTTATTGTTCGATACAGAATAGAAAATATCGCCGTAATTAAATCCCGCAGCGGATGTATCCGTCGTAAATCCCATCCACACAACAACAATAGCCGAACCCGACAGGCCGATCGCCGGATATCCCATCGCAAAGTGATTGGTCTGAGCTCTGTTCAGTTCCGCCGTTACACCCGGTGTTGAGGCACGATTTGCGACCTTTACAAAATCGGTTGCCTGGCTCCAAAAGGTAATTTGCTCGTTGAATGTCGTTTCATTCGCTCCGACGTTGAGTTCGTTCAGCACAACATAGGCATTATTGCCCGAGTACACAGCATCGCAGCCGGTCCACGACTGGAATGTGTCAACACCGGCAATGCGAGTCGGCGGATGCAAAACCGTCTGGGTTGCGGGCCATGTTTCGCCGCTGTTCGTCGATTCCAGCCAATCAACTCCAAGATTTACCTTGTTCATCAAATAGCCAACCCGGCCTGTGGAACTTGAGGCCACGGAGTAAAAACCGCCATTATCTCCACCACCGGGAAATTCAGTATAGGGAACCCAAGTGGAGAAATCTGTAGTTCGTGTATAGTGTGCAGTCGTTGCAACCACGGATCGGGAGGAGAGCATATTCACAGAGCCGTCGGCTCCGGCGGCAATATACGGCCAAATCGGTTCGTCGCCGCCGCCGAGCGGTGGAGGCGTGTTGAGTTCAGAAAACGCGCCTGCTCCTTCCGGAGAGTCGATGTACACAACAGATGTAAGATCCGCTCCGACGACATTGTGATTTGCGATTCCGGGAAGACCGGCGTTAGGACCTTGAAGAAGATCGAGCGTCGGGAAACCGGAACGACGAGACGGAACGGTAAGATTGCTGAAGTTATTCCACGACACGCCGTTGTTCGTGCTGAAGGCATACGATGTACGGCGGCCAGTATTGAAATTGATGGAATCGTCGGCAGTCATCATGATCACATGAATGTTACCGTTTGCCGGATTCACCCTGATGTGTTGGGCTGCCCCGCCGTTGCACTGATAGTCGTAGAATCCGCCAAGCCCGGTGTACACCCCGACAGTAGCCTGCGGGCTTGTACGGGTGTCGCGAACAACAACCACGGGCGGATTGACATCCGCCGGCATGTCAACAACGTTGGCGGGAAGAGCCGGCACGCCTGCCTGTTTTTTGCTGCCGGCTGTCGCCTCTTCAGGTGCAAAGGCGGCAACAATGCCGAGTACAACGAGAGATGTAATGGTTTTCTTCATGTTGCTCTCCTTGGTGATGTAATTGATAAAGAAGGACCGGTGACCAATACCGTGACCCGTAAACGAAGATGTAGTCATGGGAATTCCCCCCCTGTCTCTCCCCTACTTCACGACTGCCATCTTCTTTGTGGCCTTGAATTGACCGGCTTCCAACGTATAGTAATACACGCCGCTTGAAAGCCTATCTGCCACAAAATCCACCTCATAGCTTCCGGCTGTTTTGTAGCCATTGACCAACGTTGCCACTTTCTGGCCCAACGTATTGTAGACGTTCAGGGATACGTCCGAAGCCGCAGGCAGACTGTACACAATTCTGGTTGACGGATTGAACGGGTTGGGATAGTTCTGCTCAAGCCGATACGCGGTCGGGGCAAATTCCCCGGATCCGGCACTGCTTCCCGTAAGCGCTGTCTTGATGAATACCTGCCGCGTCATCCGCACAGTTGCTCCCGGATCGCCGATAATGTTTCCGCCGGCTTCCGGATCCTCCTGCCAGACAATGTTCGCAAAACCGGGCTCGTTCCACGAAGAAACCGACGCAAACCGGTCATCAAGGCCGGGGGAATTCGAAAGGTTGCGTGGCGTTGACCAGCTTACACCACCATTCGTTGAGTAGACCATCCAAATATCATTGTTATTGTAGCCATTTGCCGCTGTATCGTTCTTCATCATGGCTTGGTAGGCAATAACAATTGCGTTTCCCGACATCCCAATAGAAGGCATATCCACTGTGATCGTATTCAATGTTGCGCGATTCTCATTCGGGCTGACATTCGGCATGTCAACTTTCGAGGCTGCAACTACGAAACCGGTAGCCTGACTCCAGAAAGTAATCTGCGCGCTGTCAGTCGGAGCATTCAGTCCAATATTCGCCTCTGCGAAAGCAACAAGCACATTGTTGCCATTGTACACAAGGTCCGACCCGAGAACATAGGTAAACGTATCAGGACCGGCGATTCTGGTTGTTCCGACAATCTGTGTTCCCTGTGCGGGCCACGTCACACCGTTGTCCGTGGATTCGAGGTAATAGATGCCATTATCACCGGCAAACGATGTATTGAGCAGAATGGCGACTCGCCCGTTTCCGTTTGCTTTCGTAGGAAGTCCGGCACTCGCTGCGGGCAGAGGATTGCCCCACGGCGACCAGGTTGTGAAATCCGATGTCATTGTATGGTGCCCGGTATTTGCGGTGCTGCGTGATGCGCTCATGACAATTGAACTGTTGGCCGTTCCGGCAACCATCGGCCAGATGGGCTCATCGCCGCCCCCGATAATCGGCGGAAGGCTCAACTCCGCAAATGCCCCCGAGCCGGGAGGTGCATCGACAAAGACGACCGAGGTGAGGTCAGTACCTGCAACATTGTGATTCGCGATAATCACGCCTTCTACCGTACCTTGAAGCATATCCAACGACGGATAACCCGAACGCCGGCCCGGTACAACGAGATTGTTGAACGTATCCCACGTTTGACCGCCCGTGCTGCTGTACGCGTAATTTGTTCTTCTCGTCGATCCGGTCGGATCGGCTGAGTCGGATGCTGTCATGAAAATGACATGGATCTTGTTGCCGGTTGCATCCGATTTGTCAAGGCGGATATACTGGCATGCTCCCGCATTGACTTGATAATCAAAATAGCCCTGCAACCCGGTGTAGGTTCCAGCCAACGATCTCGTCAGGGGTGAGAATGGAGGAGGAGTGTAGCGTACATCCATGTCAACTTCAACCCGCTCGTTGGGAAGGGCTTTTGCAAGATGCTTCTGACTGTTCCCTGCATATCCGATACTCATCGAAAAAATAACCAGAACACACAACGTATAATACAATGGAAGCCGTGAATTCATCGGTAGCGCTCCTTATAATATGATAAGAAAAGACAAGTGATTGTGACTTCCCGGAATCTCAGATTAAGATAGAGCCTCCTCAAACTAAGACCGAGGGAAGGATACTGTAACAAACCGGGCATTCCGGAAAAGTAAAAAAGGAACCACACGTCGGCCATCAGAGCCAACGAAGTGACCAGAACATCTCCAACCCCTCATGCCGGGTAGATGACCAAACCTCCCTAACAATGCTAAAATCCCAACCCTACAGTGAACACGTGATTGTTCTCCAAAAACTTGACAGAACGAAATGCGTAGTCGAACGACACATTGAGTGAACCGACCGGATATCGAAGACCTGCACCGGCGGAGAATCCGAAAATATGGGCACTCCGGTCCACGGCATCGTTTGATGGTATTGCCGCACTTTTTGTAATGTCCGAGAATGTATAACCGCCACGCAGGAAGAACGTGTTTGCATAATTGTATTCAAGGCCTGCCTTGTATTCGTCAGCGGAGAAATTGTTGTTCTGGAAGACGCCGCTGACCGTAATCATATTCTCTTCTGCCAATACATAATTGTACGCGAGGCCGATTTCAATTGTTGAAGGAAGATCAAATGATTCCGCATCGACTTTGTAGAACGAACCCGAGGCATTGCTGACGATCCCCTCGCGAATCAACCCGTCGCCATCAAACGACATGCGCGGGCCAAGATTTTTCACGGCAACCCCGACACTCAAGCCCGTCACGTTGGCGAGTCCGCTGTACTGCACGCCGCCGGAAAATGCAACGCCGGTCGCAGACACGAGCCCGAATCGTTCGCTGATGAGTGTCGCCGACGCGCCGATCGAAATCCTGTCCGTCAACATGCGTGAGTAGGTCAAGCCGATATTCAGCAACGTCGGATTGATCATCTGCCCTGTTCCGTCGGGCTGATCCTCCGTCGTAACGGCAATCTCGCCTATGCCCACCGACTTGATGCTCAGTCCGAGACTTCCGAAGTCGCCAAATCGCGTACTGATTGCAACGTACTGAATGCCGATATCAGCGATGTAATTCATGTGAGAGAACACGGCATTAGTTGCAAACTCGGCGCGGGCAAGGCCGGCGGGATTCCAGTACATTGCGTCGAGTCCCGTTGAAGTCGCAATCGAGGAACCTGCCATGGCAATATCGCGGGCGCCGACGGGAATCAGCAGTTCGGCTGCGGCGCTGTTGCCGACGCGGTTTTCGCCGCCTGCGAACGAAACCACTGACAGCACAAAATGCATCGCAACAAACAAGAAGGGGTTTATCAGCCATGTAGATTTTGAGAAGTCAGTATTCACATCTTTCACTATCAAGCGCGTTAACAAACAAACTGTAATAATGTATCCACCTACCTGTACTTTGTCAAGTCACAAGGCATTCGTTAGTCGTTCCACGATCGGCCAGGGGAGGCAGGCCGGCACCGGACGAATTCCCTGACGAGCCTGAATTCTGTTTGGCTTCCTTGCGCGACTGCCGTTCGCGTGCGGCTATAGATCAACGCGGTTCCTTCGAAGGAGAGTCGAATCGGCTCAGCAGATATGAACTGTCCCGGGCACTCCGGATCAGGAAAAAACGACATCATCGAGAATAGTCTCCTCCCGTCATCCGCAACCATATCCCACGTAAAACCGAACCTGATGGAGTCACCGGGATCAAGGCGCAGAACGCCGGTTCCCGCATTGTAGTTTCGCGCATAGATGAGATGCGAAGCCGTAAGTTGCACGGTTTTCTTGAACGAGACATCCTTTGCCCATGTAATCACAAGTTGTCCGCTCAGTAGTGCCGTTCCGTCGAATGTCTCATCGTACGTATTCACAATCGTCATGTACGCCTTAACTGCATTCTCCTGCAAACTTATTGCGTAGAGGCCGTATGCATACGCGTCAAACACCTCAACCGGATCGTTGTACGCCGGCAGTGGTTCTTTGCACGATAAGTCCGTAATCGCTCCGACGAACAAACACACGACCAGTAGTCCGGACTTCATAGCTCTCATTCTCTTACATACAGGCGTTTAGCAATCACGCGGCGGCACATATCTGCGGTGGAGGATGAATTCCAACCGGATTTGCGGCGCCACAACAATCTCGGTTCTGTCATACATCCGCACGTTCGATTCGATTGTAAGACGAACCGGTTGTGTCGAGATCAGATCCGGCGGACACTCAGGATTCGGGTAGAACGTCACGAGATCGGTGTTGAACAACGATCGACCGTCATCGGCAATCATGTTCCACGAAAAGCCAAACCGGACGGAGTCTCCCGGATCCATACGCAGATTTCCCGATGCAGGATCGTATCCCCGCGCCTCAATAATTGTTGACGGGCCAAGCTGTACGGTTTTGCGAAATGTACGATCACGCTCAAAGATAATTGTCAACGTACCGTTTAGAACAGCCCGGGCATCGAACGTCTCATCATAAGCATTGAACACCGTGAAATATGCCTTCACGGCATTTTCCGCCGTCGAAAGGGCATACGTTCCCGACTGATAGGCATCGAATACATCCCGCGGATCCTGGTAACCGGGAAGCGGCTCCTTGCAGGAGAGATTCGATACCATGGCTGCCGCAACAACAATGGCAAGTAGTTTTGCTTTCTTCATAACGATCATCTCACGATTAGAACTCAAGCCGTGCGCCAACGCGAATGCGGCGCGGGTCGTAGTACGCGCCCGGATCGCCCAACTCTCCGCCAACACGTCCGTTGGAATCAAACCAACGTATGTTTTTCGCATTCAGCACGTTGCGGGCATCGGCATACAACGTTAGATGGTAGAAATTGGGTTCGCAACCGAGCGCAAACTCCCTTCTCACTTTCAAATTGACAAACAGAACATCTTCCATCCGCGCATTGTTGGGGAGAAATGCCTTGGTGGAATCGAGCGGCGTATATCCGTCCCTCGTCGGGTAGAATGTGTACGGCCTCGGCGAATTGTAGAGAACGACGATATTCATCTGCATTCCCCAAAACAGACTGAAGTCAGCATCAGCTTTAATCGTATGACGTTGATCCCAGCTCAACGGATAGGGCCGCGCGACAAGCGGAAAACCCCATTGTGCAAGATTGATCGACTGATTGACATTATCACTCACCCCCTCCGTCACCATATAGGAGTACGAAATGGTGCCCGAGAATTTCTCCCCCCGTTCCTGGCTGATAACGAATTCCAATCCGTTCACCGTTGCCTGAGCATTGTTGACGTACGACGCAAATCCATAGTCACCCGCAGACTTGCTGTCGAACGGAATCAGCGTCTTCGAATCAATCTGGTTGGAGATCGATTTCCGGAAATACGTTGCTGATGCTACCACCGTGGGACTGATGCCGTGCTTGAATCCGGCCTCCCATGCAATCGTTCGCTCGGGTTCAAGGTCGGGATTCCCCGTCAGCACGCCGCGGGTTCCCGAACGGATCTGGGAGGGATTGATTCCGGAGTAGAGGTAGTCGAACAACGGATATTGGAAATACTGCCCGAAGTTTACATAGAAGAATGATGACGGGCCGACGGGAGCCGCAAAGGCTACACGCGGACTGAATTGATGCTTGAATTTCACATTCGTTGTGCCGACAACGCGCTGTTCGTATTCATCCTGCCTGACCGGAATAAACTCGACGATTGGACGGGCAGCTCTTGTATCCAGAAAATCCCATCGAACACCAAAACTGAAACTCGAACCATCCCTCACAAACTCAATTTTGTCCTGAACATACACGCTGCCTGAACGGGGAGAGTAATTGTAAGAATTGCTGTAGTTCAAGAGTTCGGCGTTCTCAAGGGGTTTGCCGAAGTAGGTCAGTTGCGGCTCGAACTTCACAAGATCGGAAAGGATATTGTACTGGTGCAACTCAACGCCCGCTTTGACAATGTGCGACCTATCGATTTGTGCCGTGACATCAGCCTTCAACGTATATATCGTCTGCCGCGTATCTGCCCACCAATGGCGCTTTCCGCCAACAATGTATCGCAGAAAGAAATCATATTCGTACGGCCGGAGATTCTGATCTGCGCCGATACGTTCTCCTATTTCCGAACGCTGAAAATATCGACTGACGCTGGCGGTATAGAACACGTTATCGGAAAGCGTATGAGAAAGCGTCAGGGCGAGGCGGTACGAATTGCGGTTCCGTGCAGGCAATCCCGGAAGATTGAACCGCCAACTGAACTCGTAGTCGCGCCAGTCGCGAAGCGAGTAAATGCCCTGAAGGGCAAGCCGCACCGACGGACTGATGATAGACTCCAGCTTGCTGAACCCGTTGAGTTCACTGATAACGCCGTCAACCCGAAACCGGTCGAAATCCCGCCACCATCGAGTGTCGCTCTTCGTGTACGTGTTCGCGGTGAAGTAATACAGCTTGGCAGGCACAATCGGACCGCCCGCTGTTATTTCCATTTCGGTCAGCCTATCCTGCTGTTCATTCACTCGTGTCGGGAGCAATCCGTCACTTTCAACCCGCCCGCCAATCTCGTGTTTGTCGGCACCGGTTTTTGTCACAACGTTGACAATACCCGACATGGCATTGCCGTACTGCGCTTCAAATCCGCCGGTGTGAATTGTCATTCCGGTGATGGAACTTTTTGGTAGACCCGTTCCCAACCCTCCGCCAACAACATCCTGAACGGGAAGCCCATCAACAAGATACACAACCTCGTTGGTCTTGCCGCCTCGAACGTTTCCTTCGATTGTTGTTCCCGGCTGAAGGCCCAGCACTTCCTGGAATGCAACGACCGGCAGTTTATCGAGTTTCACTTCCCCGATGGAGAATGCAGTCGAAGGTTGGTCTTTTTGGATCAGCGGGCGTTCGGCGCGAACTTCCACCGCGTCCAATTCCACTGCCGAAGGATCCAATTGCATATCAATACGCGTTCGCAAGTCGGGCAGGATGGTGACGTTCTGCAGAATTACGGTGCGGTACCCGACGGAACTGAACTTCACGCTGTACGTTCCTGCCCGGATATTGGCAATCACAAAGATGCCGTCTACATCGGCGGCGGCGCCGAGTTGAGTTCCCATCACGGTGACGTTTGCACCGATGATGTATTGACCGGTGGCTTTGTCCGTCACGCGTCCTTCAAGCAATCCCGTTGTTCCCGCAAACAGGGAACTGCAGAACATCATGGTCAGCAGTACCCTGCCTGCGAGAACGGCAATTCCGTTTCGTTTTCGACTTATATCAGTATCGTTCATAATGCTTCTGTCTGTGAGCAGTTCAACTCCGCCCGCGGGCGGTTCCTGTCAAATCAACGCACAGAGATGATGTTTGCAAGCAAACGAAGGCTTCCGGCATGAACATTCATCCACTGCGGCTGCAACGCAAGGTCAACATACGTTACCCTGCCCTTGCCGACACTGCGGGAAACCACGAGCGGCTCGTCCGATCCTGCACTTCTGACCGGGATTTCATAATCACCACCCAAAGAAAGAGTGTTGTACGCCTTGCGGAAAACCCACTCGTCAAAATCACTCGCGGCAATAGCGTTCGGCTTTGTGAGCATGGGATGCGTGGTGTCAAATGCAATCGGGCTCGTTTCGTCGAATCGGTGCGAGGGTTGCGCGCGAATGCCCTTCAATAACGGTATCGATGAGACATCAGCGCTTTCTTGGGCAAGCACAACCAGATGCCCGCCGCGTTCTACAAATCTTTCTACAATTCTCGTCGATTGCTTCAAGCGGGGATGCAGAGCAAAGGAACGTCTGTCGAGAATGAGAACATCTGTTCCCTCCAATGTCCTTGCCGACAAATCATCAGGACGGAGCTTTCGGGCCCGTAGCCCGATGCGTCGCAGCGCATCCAATGTTGCGCTGTTTTCAACCCCGCCGATCACGGCAACCGACCGTAAGGTGTCGGCAAGAACGGAAAATATCCGGGCCACAAACATTCCCTGCGGCATTTCATCGATCAGGATACTGGAGATATGATCTCCCTCGGGCACAGGGGAATGGAGTTTCAACCTCAATGTATCCACTTGCGTGGCACCTTTATGACTCAACCTGAACGGCCGGCCCGGGGCAAACATCACCGAATCGCGAATGTGAATCGTGTCGCGCACACCGTCCCGACTGTGATTCATCAGCCGGACTGCCACCATTTCATCATCCATTGCCCGAACAACCGGCGTCAGCACTTCAAACGACAATTTCGGGGAGAAAGAAAAATACATGCTGCCGCGATAGATGAAGCTTCTCAACCTGTCCGGAGCAGTATGAATAATGAAGAAGTATGTCGGCTTTCGGATTGTCTGATGAAAATTCCCGAACTCTGTGCGGGGATAGTCATACACTAATGTGGAGGGTGTCAGCAAGCGATACTTCTCGCCGGGTTCCAGAAGTACTCTGCGTCTCACGTCCTCGTTCAAAATCCATCCTGCATCAACCGCAGGAATGAACAACTCAGTCGTTCCCCCGTCGCTTACCCCTTGAACCTTCGAAATATCCAAAAAGGTAACTTGCGCATTCGTGAGAATCGAATCACTGACCGCAAAGACAACCTTTACTCCAAGCAGAACATTTCTCAGTCCTTCAAGAGTTGCTTTCCACTTCAACAACGTCCTTCGTTCGGTTGCGCTGAATTGATGGATACGCGTGATCTTCAAGTCAACTGAATCCAGAAGCGAAACCACGTAACGAAGATTCCTGTCGGTATTCCGGTTCTTGGAGGACAAAACACTCCTTGACAGCTTGTGAAGCTCTGTATCCAGAACTCGCAAACGATCTGAAATACCGGGCAATCCTGTATCGAGTGCGACGCCCACAAACGTTGAAGGATGGAGTATGCGATATACCGGAACATCAGTTCTCCATGCAGCCCGTTGTACCGCCAACGACTTGTACGTTGCTGCCGCCGCCCCCGCAATCGTCCGGTAGGTCACCTTCAATTCTTGATGCGTTTCATCTATAGGAAGAGAAAAGCCTTTGTCAAGCGGAGATTCGAGAGCCACACGGTCGACGTTCCAGGTTCCATGCTTCGACACTTGACGCACTGCCTCGAGTACATCATGCACAACTATTTCTGTTCGAAGTAGGGAGCCGGAAAAACCAAAGTCGGGCGAAATGAGAATAAGGTCGGGCTTGAACTCCCCGATGATTTGGCGCAATCGCATCTGGAGAGAATCGGCATGCCAGAGGTTTCGTACTGCTGCCGAATCGGAAGCGGATGCCATATCAGGCAGATTCATGAACCGCGCTTCGCCATCGAGCATTGCCAGCGCAATGGCTGCCTCTTCACGTCTGACCGCCGCAAGCATCGCCGGATACTCAGACTGTATGTCGCTTTCTCCCGACTCTCCATTAGTGATGTAGGCCGTCAGGATTTTTGCGCCTTTGGCCAATCTGAAATAAGCCAGCGCAGAGAGATCCTCATATCCCGGCTGCATTGCGATGCACAAAACATTGATATCGCCGGACAAATCACGCGTTAGTTGGTAAAGCGCTGTGTCGCCAACTGCCGGGAAAACTCTTGACTCTGGTTCTGCTTGAATTCCGGCTGCGAAGCCGAGAACAAGAACGACAAGGAAAAACAAACGACAACCAATCACAATACACTCATGGTTTTGTGGACGGAAACAAAAAAGACTGCCCCGGCACTCCGGGGCAGTCTTTGGTACAAGACGTGCAGTCTTGACCTACCTTTGAACTAGAATCCTACCTTCAACGAGAAAACGTTATTGTTGTTGAAGAGATCGACCTGACGGAATGCATAGTCGAATGTCAGTTCAAGATCGGATGTTATGTAGGTAATACCGACACCCGCGGTGATGCCGAAGATGCGATCTTCCTTTTCCACATTCGGAAGCAAGGTACCTCCAACCCGGCCGGCGAGTCGAACCTGATCGCTGGAGAAAAGAACCTCTCCACCCATGCGCCATTCGTCAACGTACAGGTTGTTGTTTGTGAATGACCCGCTGCCGACGTAGCTGAGTTCATCGCTGAAGTTGCCGCTGTAGGCGAGACCAAACTCTACAAGCGAGGGCAGGTCAAAAACCGCTGCTTCCGACTTGTAGGGCTGTTCCGGTCGACTTCCGTCGCTGGAAACCGCCGAACGGTAGAGGCCCGAGCCGTCAAACTTCATACCGGGCCCGATGTTCTTCACCGCAACACCAAGGGCCAGTCCTTTCACATCGACAAGGCCTCTGTATTGCACACCGAAGTCGAACGCAACTCCAGTTGCAGAGACCCGATCAATCTGTTCAGTAACCAATTTGGCTGTGATACCAACAGAAATGGCATCGGTCAATGGACGTGCGTACGTCGCACCCACGGTTACGTAGGTCGGCGAGAAGGATGCCCCTGAACTATTCTCAGGATCGTTGTTCGTTGTCAACGGAATATCCCCGAAGTTCAACGACTTGATGGACAAGCCAACGACACCGAATTCGCCGAAGGATGCACCAACGGCACCGTAGGTCACGTTAATGTCTGCAATATATGACATCGACGAAAACATGCCCTCAGCGGATCGCGTCAGCAATCCGAGCCCTGCCGGGTTGTAGTGAACTGCTTCCACACCCATGGAATTTGCGAGGCTGGAACTTCCCATCGCAAGATACCGGGCTCCAACAGGAATCAGCAACTCGGGAGCCGCAGATGTTCCGGTTCTCTTGTTTTGTGCGTCTGCAGTACCGACCACGCCCGCGAACAGCACACCAAACACGAGGGCGCTGATCAACATCTTCTTTGTCATGGTCGTTTCTCCTTTTTTCGTTGTGTTAGAATACATCGAGCACCTCCTGTTCCTGGATGACCGCGATTTTGAGCACTTTGGTCACCTTGGAACCATCAGATGGCAATGTCATTTCGATGTACGCAATATACATACCGCTTGCAACGGGGAAGTTGTTCTGATTGTTCAGATCCCATTGCATAAACTGCGAGTTGTCGTTTTTCTGCAACACGCGAACCACCTGGCCCGCAAGGTTGAAGATACGAATTGTTGCAGAAGGCGGCATGTTGTTGAATGTCACGAAGCGGACGAGACGGTTCGTCTCTGCCGCGTTGAATGCATAGTACGGATTGGGATAGACGCCAACCCTGTTTGCACTCTCCTTGTCGTAGCTTACCCCTTTTTGCGGCGGAGGCAAAGTGAATTCGAACACATCATCAACCGTGTTCACATGGTTCGCAAGGATCAGGAACTCATCTCCGAGGGAGAAGTTCGCATTGGCACGACGGAACGCTGCAACCCACCACATAACGGGCAGACGTTGGGCAAGAATATTCAATCCAACAAATGCCGGATCAGGCGTCGCGCCAGTGTAGGGAGCGTTCAGAATGAACAGGAAGTCGCGAACAGCTCCCTGCCCAACTCCTGTTCCGTTCGAAGGCGGCCACCATTTGCCGTCAACCAAACCGGTCGAAACGTTATTCTCATGTATGGCAACCGCGAGACGAGTCGGTGGATTGGTTTCCATGTTCCATGCAGAAAGCGGCACACCGCGCTTATAGTCCTGGTAGGCGTAGCCTGCCGCGGCATTTACGATGTAGGGCGCAAACTCCGGACGGGCCGGTGCCGCTGTCGCTCCACGCAAATAGCGGTATGCGTAAGAGAAGTTATCATCAAGCGTGGGATCGTCAAGATCCCAACCACCGTAGGAATTGCCACCGGCATTCGGGTTGCCTGTTGTGCCTGAGCTTGCCGGAGCAAGTTTCAGCAGAACGTTTCTCAGTTCATGCGCTTTCACCGTCTGATCAGGTACGCTTCCAAAATAGTGGGCTGGTTCTTCCCATCCAATTGCGCCTTCAAAACCTTCAAGTCCTGCCCATGCGACATCCGCCCATGTGAAACGACGCGTGCCATTGGGAATCTGCCAATCCTTCATTCCGGGGGGTGGCCCTTCAACTTTCAGTAGAATACCTCCCTCAACCATCTTATAGTTATCATCACCGGACTGGTTTGTTTCATTGCTCAGGACGACACGATTTGCCGAGACGTTTGTGAAGTTCCACGTTGTATTCCCGCCACCAGCATCGTTAAAGGTAACACGATAGGTTTGGCCGGTGCTTGCTCCCGGATCAATAACGATCGGACGAACGGTGCCGTCGCTAACGCCAGTCGCGTGATTGACCTTCAGTGTGTCACCAAAGCGCGATCCATAGACCACACCGAATGGAACCTTTGGCCGCACGGTAAACACCTGAACATCAGATTCAAGCGCGGCGGGCAGGAAGCCTGCCACCGAGGCAACACTATACGCGGTGACTGCCAGGTAATACTCCTGACCATTGTTCAGCTTGTCAATATCGCGAATGTAGTCGCGATTGAAGTTGAAGTAACGTACAACACCGGAATTCGTACCGAATTGGACAGGTAACTGAAGAATCTGACCTGTTACAGGGTCAAACTGCTCATCAAGCACAACAGTCGGATCTGTCGGAAGATCGAAGGTTGCAACACGTACAGCTTCACTCAGACGTGCGCTGCGGCTCGGCAATTGATAGATATTGTATCCTTCGAACTTATACGCTCCGGGCTGATTGACTGTTGTTTCCGTTTGCGCCACACGGGTGAGGTTGGCTCCCCATGAGAGAACCACCTGTCCGTCGAGTTCTGTTACCGTCACAGCTGGGGCTGTTGGCGGCTTCGGAACCTGGAACAATGCGTCAAAGGTGTTCTGGACAAAGCGATCGTTGAACTTCATAACCGCCACGCTGGAGAGACGATCCGAGCCAAGACCTGCAACAGTACCGACAACGACTTCTTGTGTGTCGCCGGGCGCAAGCTGGAATGGACCGCTATTTAGAGCAAACCGCCTGTCCCCAGGACCGAACGAATACTCTGTGCCCAACCCGTCGATGAACCCCTGCCGCCTGACCGGATCTCCATTCAGAGGGAAGAAAGAAAGAGGCTCACCCGGTGGGTGCGGATAGGTTGTATCCCTTGAGGTTGACGCAGTCGGAGCAAACCCGCGTAACATTTTCCACCATCGGAGGCCGCCTTCGCGTGTGAATGGGGGGTCACTGATGTTGCTGCCTGCCGAAAAATACGCGAAGGATGTCATAGGGAGATTGCGATACCCATCGCGGTACTTAAAGTCAAAAACCGCCGTATGTCCGGCGTCCGCAATGATTGGACCGGCAAGAAAATCATAGCCAGCCGCGGGGGGAGGAAGATTGAACTTGCGGTATTCAAGATCGATAGCGTTTCCATTGTAAATAAACGCAAGACTTGCGGCGGAATCAACACCGCACAGGTCATCGCCGGCGGACCCGAGATCCGGGTCAGACCATTGCGAAACAAACATACTGTCAATATAGAATGAGCCTTTGGCTCCACCTCCGATATCGACACCACCCTTGTTGATAATCCGATATCGCTTGAAATAGAGATTGCCCATGGCATCCGTTCGCTTGTAACCCCAGAATGTTAACTGGGTTTCAATGCCCAACGGCTCGGAACCATAGAGACCCAAGGAAAGCACAGGATTGAGGTCATTGAACACTGTCCAGATAACCTGATCAGCGGGCGAACTCGGATCAGCACCGGCAACACCCGGCTCGTCATGGTTGCCTGTGATCAACTCCTCAGGGGTAAGTCCGCTTGGCGGAGGCTGATAGCCCGGTGTCCCGTTTCTTTCGATGTAGGGAGCACCATACGCTACCGGCCATTCATTCCAGTCTGTTTCATATTGTTGCAGTATTGCAGTTCTATCACCCGCAGTAACATCGCCGATCAATTTTTCGAATGATTCGGCTGCGTCGCGTGTGAGTTCGCCTTCGCTCATTTGCTTGAAATCGCGGCGAATTCTGAAAATGCGGACATCAGCATCGGCTGGGTTTGAAGGAACAGCACTTGCACCTGTTCCAATCACCCGACCGGCCTGGGTGCCCACGTTGTATGTCGCGCCTCCGACGCGCACCACTTGCGAGGGTGCGGGGACAGTGTGGCCGGCATCCAGATAGGCTTTGCCGCCATACATGAAACCATCCTGATAAATAACCCACTTTGTACCACGCGGGTAGTACATCCCGTCATCGCCTGTGGGCGAGTGGTTCGACTGGCCATCACGCCGCGCCCACGACCAGAGGTTGTTAATATTCAATACCTGGTACGTTGGTGTTCCAGCGGTACGGTTAAGCGATGGCGTCCGGGTACGGTTGGCCTTGTCCGGGCCCTCGGCGGCAAATGCTGACCATACAATCAGACTCGCTACGCCGACCGTTCCGACAATAGTCTTGAACGTTCTTCGCATCATATTGGGAACTCCTAGATTTGGTTGATTAATTTAGAACACAGTTTCGGGAACAGCTCCCGAAAGGGAGCCGCTCCCAAGCCACATTAGAACTCGAGTCTCGCACCAACACGAATCTGGCGCGGAGATCCGTACACATCGTTACCCGTCAATGACGTGTATGCCCAGCGGTTGTCGATATTGATCGCCTTATAGAACGGAGCATACAACGGAATGGCTGCCGCTTTGCTTTGACCAGCAGGCGTGTTCAACCATCCGTCATCTTCCGCGTTACCGGATGCATTGTAGACATTGATGATCTGCTTTGTATCCAACAGGTTCAGGATATTAACGTACAGATCAAGGTCCACTCCACCGAGCGGGATGAGCTTATTGACGGAAAGATCAATATTGAATACCCAAGGCGTCTTCGATGAGTTGATCGGTTCCGTGGGATAGCTGAAACGAGGGTCGGAATAGTAGTACGACCCGACATTCCACGGACTGAATTGCCCTTCAAACACTTGCTTGATTTTCGTGAAGTTGTGCCCGCTGTTGAAGGACAACAGCGCATTGACTCCGAGTCCGGAGAGAATCGGCCCACCATCATCCTTGTCGAATCGATAGTCGAGCAGAACCGAACCGCGATGTGTCTGATTGTGGTCGAGCGAATTGATGAAGTTCGAGGGGCGACCGATATTCTGTTCCACCGCACCAAACCCTGAACGGGGATTGGAAGCCGTGCCCTGCGCATCGGAAAGCGTGTAATTGACGCGTGCAGAGAACCGGTTCGTACGACGAAGTTCCAACGTAAGCTCAACGCCCTTCACCGTACCGAAGTCTTCATTGAGATACGCGTTGAAGAGCTTTGTTCCGGTTGAGTTGATGAACCATCGGATACCAATCTGGTCCTTCAAGTCCTTGTGGAACCCAGTAAGTGTGAAAGCGACGTTTTCTGTAATGGACTGACGGAAACCAACCTCATATTGGGTTGTTCGCTCAGGCCGGAGCAAGAAACCAACGGGAGTAAGATAGGCGTTTCCGCGTGTACTGATACTCACCGAACGGCTCAACGTTGTATTCCCGACGTACAACTGGTTCAATGAAGGCATCTGGGCGTACAGCCCGTACATTGCATAGAACACAGTGTTTGCTGTAACGGGGAATGAGAAGCTGAGTCGGGGCAAGACGTAGGAAACAGGATCCTGTTCGACCAGCTGTGACTCATCGATGACATCCAACGTTTCGTTGAACGGCGGGTTCAGCGGATCCGGGAAGGTCTTGTTCTTTGTGTTAAAATGCTCAAAACGGAGACCGAAATTCAACACGAGATCCTGGAACTCGAGTTTGCTCTGAACGTAGCCCGATGCAAAAATAGGCTTGCGAGGAGCATCGATTCCATCGCCTGTCACCTCATTACCGTCAACATCGTAGCCGTAGTGGTTAATGGTACCGCGTTGCGATAAGAGAATGCGGCGTTCAGCCTCGCTTGCAAACGTACGCGGAGTATTGCCATTCTCTCCATTCAAATAAATCATAGCTTGCTGGATGTTGCCGACGTTGTAGCTACGCGTCGTCCATGCATCAAACCGTCCTCCCGCCTTCAACTCCCAGTGCTTGTCAAGTTGTGTTGTGATATCAGCAGTTACACCGATAGCGGACTGATCATTCTTGCTGAAGGTGTTGTTCGGAGCGTTTTCATGGGTGAAGTTGAATCCATCGATCACGCTGTAAGGGAGTGGTCCACGATAGTAGGACTTAAATCCGGTGTATCCCTTAGCTGCATTTGCGGTGCTATCGGCGTAGAGCTTCCAGTCTTGTCCGAAATCGGGATCTTCACGGCTGAAGGAACGTTTCTGATACGACACTGAGACTTCATACAGTGTGTTCGTACCGAGCACATGGCTCATACGCAAACTACCGAAACCTGAATTGGTCCGGTCGATGCGTTTGCGCTTCTGGACAAAATAATCCTGGAGATAGTTGGGCCAGCCACCGGCACCTTCTGAAATCACGGTTCCTCCAACATTTCCGCTCCGTTGCCCGCCTGCAGCTCCACCATCGATGGGCAACTTGTCTGCCTGATAAGTACCGGTCAATCGGAACTTCACAGGAGACATATCAAAAAGCAACGTTCCCTGAACTGAGTTGCTCTCAAGCCAGTTGTTGGGAATGTAGTTTTGTGCAACGGAAACAGGTCCGGGAAGCGAACGACCGGGAGTTTCATCGACTGCATCGGTCACGATCCCGTCAAAAAAGAAGGGAGTAACATGCCGGATTTGCCTGTTGCGGAGGTAATTATGCTGACCTGCAACGAAGAACCGGAGTTCGGGAACAATGGAACCCCCGAACGTTCCAACAATATTTCGAAAACCAAATGCCGACGTGCCGAGGAACTGCTTGCCCGGTTTTGCGAAATCATCAGTTTGATAGTCGAGACTGGCTTTGAAATCCGATCCTCCCGTTCGTACGGTTGTACGAACGATGCCGGAGTTGGAACCACCGAATTCGGCAGTGTAACCACCCGCTTGGAGTTGAAACTCTTCGATGGCCTCCTGGATGATACCGACGTTTTGATTGTTGAAGATAGGGTTTGTTGTTCCGGCACCATCAAGATAGTATGCAACTTCACCCTGACGCCCACCGCGAACGAACAATTGACCGTTCTGCTGAACAACACCGGCTTGCAGTGCAATAATGTTCTGGACACCGCGAATCGGCAGGTTCTGGATATCCTCCTGCGTTGCAAGGCGAACGGTGTTGGTGGTATTGCGCTGAATCAACGGCCGATCTGCAACGATGTCAACGCCCTGCAACTGCACAGCAGAGCTTGAAATGCGCAAATCTTGTGTCGTCGTCAGATTCGGGCTGACGCGCACATTCGACACTGAGAGAGGGGCATAACCGACTAGCGACACTCTCAGCGTATACACCCCGGGCTGAACACCAAGAATGATGTATTCGCCATTGATGTCGGTCGCAGCACCGAGCGTTTGTCCCTCTATCGTGACGTTTGCACCGATGAGGGGCTCTCCAGACTCTCTGTCCTTTACCGTACCACGTATTTTTCCGTCCTGTGCATAAAGCGCGAGGGGAAGAAACGCGACTGTAAAGAGAGCCAATACGAGCTTACGAAGCATGTTTGACCTCCTGTTTATTGTGGAGTGGTTGTGTTGTTGTGTGTGTGAAGTGTTTCACCTTTTTTCTGACCTGTTTACTAAAAAGGTGTGCAGGTTGTCCTGCGTGAAACTCTCGCATGCAATTACTCCGTGCGATGAGTGGATGAAGTCTTTTTGTTTTTGTGACCAGACCAAACGCACAGGAAAATGTGCGCTTACTACCGAAGGATGCCCTTGCTGCAAGCAAGGGGTCTACAAAAATAACCCGAACTTATGCCGACCTCCGCCGATGGTGAGCATCAAACCACGACACTTCAGATGTTTGCTAACCGGCAACTGCTGACGGCGTCATGGAGAACATTTTTGAGAGCAGAGATCGTTGGGCAAGATTAATTGGAAAGCAGTATCAAAATCAATCGATAATTCACCTCCTTGTTTAAGTGTGACGGGAATCGAGTATTGTGCGAGAGAACATGGCTCAATATAAACACCGAGACAGTCTTTGTCAAGTCTTTCAACAAAAAGTACAGGACCTGCGCGAATTTTCCCCAATTCGCCTACATCTACAGCCCAACAACCTGCATACTATTTAATTTATCTACAAATCGGCTTTAGTCGAGTCTCACAACCCTGACATTTTCTATTCCCTCCTCATTCAGAAGCGTGGCAAGAGCCGGCTCAGGAATGTCGCTGTCAATGTTCATGACTGTCAGCGCTCGTTCACCCATTGCCGTTCTGCCTAACGACACTCCCGCAATGTTCACTTTGTGAGCAGCCAGAATTGTACCGACACGCGCGAGCATGCCAGGTCGGTCCATATTATTGTAAACGAGGAGATGACCTCCCGGATTCAACTCAAATCGGAAACCATCTATTCTCACAAGACGAAGGGAATTCGAGTTGTAGACAGTTCCCGCAACCTCTCTTTCACCACCCTCTATCTGCACCTGAATGCGAAGGAGATTTGCAAAACCATCTGACGGCCCTTCCCGAAGTTCATTCACTGTCAACCCCATTTCAGCAGCGTGCAACGGTGCATTCACAAAATTAACAGGCTCAGGAAGCACATGCGAGAGAATTCCCTTCAGTACTCCGGCCTTCATCAGTTCCATCGATGAAGACACCAGAACGCCTGAAGCGCCAACTGTCACACCCTTGAGCTTTCCGCCGGCAAGTTGTGCTGCAAGGCTTCCCAGCTTTTCGGCGAGCGTTGCATACGGCTTGAGTTCTTCATTCATGGTAAGTTGAAGAGCGGCCCCGTTGACGAGTCCGATGTAACCCCTTCCTTTCAACGCGTCGGCAATTTGATGGGCGATCTGTACCGCTACTTTTTCTTGCGCCTCCTCGGTTGATGCACCAAGGTGAGGCGTTGCGACAACCCGCGGGTGAGTTAACAAGGCTCCGCTTTTTTCGGGATTGGGCGGTTCCTCTTCAAACACATCGAGAGCCGCCCCGCCTACGTATCCCGATTGGAGAGCGCGAAGCAGTGCAGCCTCATCAACAATACCGCCGCGGGCACAGTTGATAATCCGGACACCGCGCTTGCACTTGGCGAACGTTGTATCGTTCAACAGGGCCTTGGTTTCCTTCGAGAGCGGCGTATGCACTGTGATGAAATCCGATCGCCGGAATAGTTCGTCGAGATTTACCAATTCGATGTTCAGTTTCATAGCGACGTCATTCGCCAGCACCGGGTCGTAGCCGATGATGTTCATCCCGAAAGCCTTGCAGCGAATGGCAACTTCACGGCCGATCTTCCCAAGGCCTACAACGCCGAGTGTTTTCTCAAATACTTCGACACCCGTGAAACTCTTGCGTTCCCACTTTCCCTGCATCAAACTGCGATTCGATTGGGGAATGTTTCGTGCAAGCGAGAGCAGCATCGACACGGTATGCTCAGCGGCGGAAATCGTGTTCCCGCCCGGTGTGTTCATCACCAGGATGCCTTTGCGTGTAGCAGCAGGTACATCGATGTTGTCGACGCCTGTTCCCGCCCTGCCGATGATTTTCATCTGTGAAGCATGATTGATGACCTCCGCTGTGACCTTTGTTGCGCTGCGCACAACAAGTCCATCGTATGCACCGATTGTCTTCTTCAATTCATCCGCGGAAATACCCGGCGTGTTATCGACCTCAAAGCCTTCCCCTGTCAAAATATCAATGCAGCTTTGCTCAAGTTGATCGCTTACAAGTATCTTCATATGGATTTTCTTCACTCCCCTAATTCATTGAATGGCTAAATGACTATTTAGTTGACAAGAACGATTGTTGCGTTGCCGCGAGTCCCGCCCCCAACGAGAACTTGTATCCTACTGCTGCAAGAGTCTGTTCCAACGCCCCCATGAATGCAATCATATCCAACTCGTCGTAATACCCGAGATGAGAAACGCGGAAAATCTTGTCCTTATAGTCGTCCTGTCCGCCGGCAATGGTGATCCCCTTCTCGCCCTTCAATACTTTGTTGAATGCTTTCCATACAACCCCCTCGGGGACCCATACAGGGGTGACTGCATACGAAGGCGAATCAGAAAAAAGTTTGAGGCCCAGCCCGACAATTCCTGCACGCAGCGCGGTCGCAAGCCGTTCGTGCCGCTTCCACACATTCTCAATTCCTTCAGCGCGAATCATTTCGAGCGCAGCATCAACGCCGATGATAAGCGAGACGGCGGGCGTGAAAGGCGTGTCGTTATCGGCAAACGATTTTACGGCTTTGCGTAAATCGAAATAGAACTTCGGCATCTTCGACGATTCCATCGTGGCAATTGCCCGTTGACTCAGTGCAACAAACGCAAGTCCGGGTGGAATCATCAGTCCCTTCTGCGATCCCGTCACGCACACATCAATCCCCCACTCATCAAAGCGGAGTTCATGCGCCCCAACCGCAGTAATCCCGTCGACGCAAACGAGGGCCCGGGAATTTTCCCGGATCAATTTCGCCATCGCTTTCACATCCGTTGCCGTTCCCGTCGATGTCTCGCTGTGAACAAGGTAAACTGCCTTTGCATCGGGATGCGCTTTGAGTGCCGAAAGAATTTGTTCGGCCGAGGGCGCTTTGCCCCATTCGGTTTTTATCTCGACGGCATTCATACCGAATGCTTTCGGCATCTTCACCCATCGCTCGCCGAATTTCCCGCCGTTCACTGAAATAACGGTGTCACCCGGCGAAAAGAGACTGACGAATGTCGATTCAACTCCTCCCGTCCCCGAACAGGTCAGTGTAAGAACCGGTTGCTCCGTCTGAAAGAGATATTTGAGATTCTTGTTGACCCGCGTGAGGATTTCGTTGAACTCGGGGTTGCGGTGGTGGATTATCGGCTCCGCCATTTTGAGCATGACTGTTTCGGGAATCGGCGTTGGGCCTGGCGTGAAGAGTCGTTTCTTCATGGAACAGTTCTCCTGTATGTGGGTGGGTGGTCGTCCTTGTCAGTGGGAATGAATCTACAAAAAACCGGGCTGAGAATCCCGTCGAAGGCAGGTTAGTCGGCAGCAGTGATGTGGCGGGCAATCATCCCGAAAAGCTCCGGCTTCCCTTCCCCTGTAATAGAAGAGAACGGAATAACATCTCTGCAGAATGAGAATCTCGCGTATGCCGCTTTTGCATTTTTCACATACATCGGCATCTTGCTGCGGGGAAGTTTGTCGGACTTCGTCATGACAACGACGAAGGGGATTTCGTAGTATTCAAGCCATCCCACCATCATCAAATCCAGTTCCGTCGGTTCGTGGCGCGAATCGATTAACTGAACAACAAGGGAAAGGTTCTCGCGTCCCTTGAGATATTGTTCGATGAGCTTGCCCCAACTCGACCGGATTTGTTCCGGCACTTTTGCATACCCGTAGCCGGGCAGGTCAACAAAATAGAACATCTTGTTGACGAGATAGTAGTTGAGCTCGCGTGTTTTCCCGGGATCGGAACTTGAGCGCGCTAGAGCCTTGCGATTGAGGAGCTTATTGATGAGGGAGGATTTGCCGACATTCGAACGGCCAAGGAAGGCGACTTCCTTGTAGGGTTCCTTGGGCAGTTGCCGGATATTGGCAACACCGGTTGTAAATTCTGCTGATGTTATCTTCATGAAACGATAGGGAAACGCAGAGAGTCCCGATGGGCGGGACTCTCATTTTTCGGTTTCAAAATAGTCAAGACCCTGCGCCGGCTTCAGCCTTTTTCTCTTCGGAGGCCTTCTTTTCCTTCGCGCCCTCCGATTTGGCTTTCTTCGTCTTCTGCGGCTTGGCTTCTTTTTTTGTTTCCAGCTTTCCGGAAATTTCCTGTCCTGTGTTGAAATCCACCAACTCGATTACGGCCATCTCGGCGGCGTCGCCTTTGCGCTGCCCGAGCCGCACAATCCGCGTATATCCTCCCGGACGCGCCGCAACCTTCTCCGCAATCGTTGTAAACAATTCCTTGATTACGGATCGATCTTTGATAAGCCGGCCAACTTCGCGGCGGGCATGAACTCCGACCGCCGGAGCATCCTGTTTTGAGGCCGCATTCTTCGCCCGCGTGATCAACTTCTCGACAACCATACGGGTCTCCTTTGCCTTTGCCACGGTGGTCGTGATCCGTTTGTGGCGCAGAAGCGAAGTCGAGAGAGATGCCAGCGTAGCACGGCGGTGACTGGCTGTGCGTTTGAGTTTACGTCCTGATTTGCGATGTCGCATAATAGCTATCCAAAGAAAATTCTACTCGTGAAACAGCGACTTAGTTTGTTTGAATGTCGCCGATGTATTTCGTCACATCCATTCCGAACTTCAACTGCTCGCGCTCGATGATTTCGGAGAGTTCCGCAAGCGACTTTCGCCCGAAGTTGCGGAACTTCAACAGCTCTGCTTCATCACGGCGAACGAGGTCGGCAATGGTTTTGATGTTCGCTGCCCGCAGGCAGTTGTGTGATCGAACGGAAAGTTCCAGCTCGTCCACAGGCGTGAGCAACACTTTGCGCACGCGGGAAAACTCCGCATCCATCTCGCTCTCCACCTTTTCCGCTTCCTGCTCTGTATCAAAATTGATAAAGAGTTGAATATGGTCGCGCAGAATCTTTCCCGAGTATGCCATTGCATCTTCGGGGGTGATCGAGCCATCCGTCTCTACTTCAAGAATCAGCTTTTCATAATCTGTCTGTTGACCCACACGGGTCGGCTCGACGAGATACCGGACGTTCCTGATCGGGGAGAAAATGGAATCAATAGGAATAACACCAACCGCCTGGTCTGCGGATTTGTTCTCTTCGGCGACAACAAATCCGATTCCCCGCCCGATGCGAATATCAAGCTCGAAGCTGGCGTCCGCATTCAGAGTTGCAATATGGAGATCGGGATTCAACACTTCGATATCCCCCGACGCATCCTGAATATCCCGTGCTGTAAACTCGCGGGGACCCTTCAATGGAACGATAACCCGGTTGCTTTTCCTGTTGACAAGTTTCAGACGAACTTGCTTGAGATTCAGAATCATATCCGGCAGGTCTTCGACAACTCCGGGAATGGTCGAGAACTCGTGCTGCACTCCGTCAACGTGGATGGATGTGATGGCATATCCGGGCAAAGATGAAAGGAGGATACGGCGCATCGAATTGCCGATGGTGGTACCGAATCCCTTCTCAAGTGGCTGTACAATAAACCGTCCGAAGGTGCCGGTGCGGCTCGATTCCTCGAGCTGTATGCGCTCCGGCATTTGGATTGTTCCTGCTGTCATTGGCTACACACCTTGTTTGTGATTACTTCGAATACAACTCAACGATCAACTGCTCGTCGGCATTCAGCGGAATATCCGCCCGCTCCGGGATGTTGAGAAATGTACCGGTCATAGTTGCTTTGTCAAGACTCAGCCACGGAAGCATGGCTGTGTCCTTCATTCTTTTCATCGATGCATGAAACACATCGAGCTTTCTGCTTTTTTCCCGCACCGAAATTGTGTCGCCCGACCTGAGCAAGTACGAGGGGATATCGACGGGCTTGTTGTTCACGAGAATGTGGCCGTGCGTAATCAACTGCCGGGCAGTTTTCCGCGACGGCGCCAGTCCGAGGCGGTACAGCGTATTGTCGAGACGGCGTTCAAGCATCTTTACCAACGTCTCCCCTGTTCGCCCGGTTTGCTTCAGCGCTTTCGAAAAGTAGTTGCGGAACTGGGTTTCCTGCAAACCGTACATGCGGCGAACCTTCTGCTTCTCGCGCAATTGCGTTCCGTACTCCGAAACCTTTGCACGCCGCGACTGCCCGTGCTGACCCGGCGCATAGTTCCGCCGCTCAACCGGACATTTCTCGGTGAAGCATTTTGTTCCTTTAAGGAACAACTTCTGTTTTTCTCGTCTGCAGAGCCTGCAGTTTGAATCGATGTATCTTGCCATGAATCCTTCCTTTAATGATACCCCGTTGAGGGGGTTTGCACTTACACTCTGCGTCGTTTCGGCGGCCGGCACCCGTTGTGCGGAATCGGCGTGATGTCGCGGATGGCGGAGATCTCGAGTCCTGCAACTTGCAGGGCACGAATTGCCGCTTCACGGCCGGAACCGGGGCCCTTCACAAACACCTCAACCTTTCGGAGTCCAAGCGAAAATGCGGTCTTCGCTGCGGCCTCTGCCGAGACTTGAGCCGCAAACGGCGTGTTCTTCCGTGAGCCCTTGAAGCCGTTCTTGCCCGCCGACGACCAGCTAATGGTGTTGCCGTAGATATCGGTAATCGTCACGATCACATTGTTGAATGTGGCCTTTACGAATACTTTGCCACTGATATCAACCGATATTTTTTTCTTCTTTTTTACTACGTCGCTTGAAGTGGTTTTTGCCACGTCGTACTCCTTGTTCGTTTAGAATTCTTCCCGGCGCTCCGGCCTTTCACTGATGCACTGAACAGCTTACGTCTTCGCTGCCGCCTTCTTCTTGCCGGCAACAGTTTTGCGTTTGCCCTTGCGTGTACGCGAGTTGGTGCGCGTACGCTGACCTCGAACAGGCAGGCCCTTGCGGTGACGCAACCCGCGGTAGCAGCCGATATCCATCAGCCGTTTGATGTTGGATTGGACTTCGCCGCGCAACGCGCCTTCCACTTTGTAGTCTGCGGTGATGACACCGCGGATCTTGGCAACCTCATCGTCGCTCAGGTCGGCAACTTTCTTGTCAAAGCTGATGCCGGCCTTGGTGAGAATTTCCGCCGCGGTTGCGCTTCCGACACCGTAAATGTACTGAAGGCCGATAATCGAACGCTTCTTTTTTGGTAAATCGACGCCAGCTATACGAGCCAACTGACTCCTCCTTCAATTAGAAAACGAATTAACCCTGACGCTGCTTGTGTTTCGGGTTCTTGCAAATCACGCGCACAACACCGTTGCGACGGATGATCTTGCAGTTGATGCAAATTTTCTTGACTGATGATCGTACTTTCATGCCTTACTTCTCCTTGTGTGCCGTCGCCGCTTCTCCAGCGACGGGCCGATACCGTCATTTGTATCTGTACGTGATTCTTCCTTTGGTGAGATCATACGGCGACAACTCGACGGTCACCTTGTCGCCGACAAGAATCTTGATGAAATTCATGCGCATCTTTCCGGAAATGTGGGCTAAAACTTCGTGCCCGTTCTCCAGACTGACTTTGAACATTGCATTCGGCAATGTATCCGTGATAACACCGTCAACTTTAATGGGACCTTGTTTTGCCATACTTCAGAAGTTCCGGACTTAGCGTGTCAGAATTTCAGCTTCTCCTTTTCGTACAACAACTGTGTGCTCAAAATGCGCCGATGGCTTCCTGTCGACCGTTCTCACCGTCCAACCATCGGGATCGTGCTCTACTTTGTAGGTTCCGGCGTTCACCATCGGCTCGATAGCAAGCACCATCCCCTCCTTCAACTTCACGCCTGTTCCGGGGTCGCCGTAGTTGGGAATCGCCGGCTCTTCATGCAAGCTCTTCCCTACGCCGTGTCCCACAAGGTCTCTTACAACCGAATACCCGTTTGCTTCTACATACTTCTGGACAGCAAACGATACATCATGAATGTGATTCCCTGCAACCGCTTTCTCAATTCCCTTGTAGAGGGATTCCTCCGTCACCCGCATCAGCCGCTGCTTTTCCGCCGAAATCCGACCGACAGCAAATGTTCGAGCGCTGTCACCGTAGTAGCCGTTCTTTCGAACACCGACGTCAATCGATACTATCTGCCCCTCTTCCAACTTTCTGCCGTTCGGAATCCCGTGAACCACCTCTTCATCTATTGAGATACAGAGGCTTGACGGAAACAAGTTCTTCTTGTCGCTGCCGTACCCCTTGAACGCCGGTGTACCGCCTCTTGACCTGATGAACCGTTCAGCAATCTCATCGAGTTCTTTCGCATCGACTCCGGGCTTGATCCTTGTTCCTACTAATGCAAGAACCTCCGCCACAATCTGACTACTCTCCCGAATCAACTCGATCTCGCGCGGCGACTTTATCGGAACTTTACCCATAATGCTCTGCGCCCGGTTACCTCATCCGCCCTTTCAGCTTACCGGACTTCATAAACCCATCGTAATGTCGCATCAGGAGATGCGACTCAAGTTGCTGTAACGTATCGAGCGCAACTCCCACCATAATCAACAAGCTGGTGCCTCCAAAGAATTGCGCAAAACTCGGTGTCACATTGAAACGCGACACAAATGCCGGGAGGATCGCCACGATCGCAAGAAAGACAGAGCCCGGCAGTGTAATTTTTGTCAGAATGTTGTCGATATAGTCTGATGTGTGTTTGCCGGGACGAATGCCCGGGATAAACCCGCCTTGCTTCTGCATGTTCTCCGCCACGTCTTTCGGATTAAAAGCGATCGCCGTGTAGAAATAGGTGAAGAAGATAATCATCAATGCGTACACAACGGAATACGTGACCGAGGTATATTGGAAGTAACTCGCCGCTTCCTGCATCCATTCACTCGTCGGGAAGAACGTCACCGCCGTCTGCGGAATGAACATAATCGACTGGGCAAAGATAATCGGCATAACGCCCGCCGTGTTAACGCGCATCGGGATGTATTGCGTAACACCGCCATAGACTTTCCGACCGACAACACGCTTCGCGTACTGAACCGGAATTCTCCGCGTTCCCTGTGTTACGAGCACGACGCCCGCAACAACCGCAACCATGAAGGCAACCAGAACGGTTCCGATGATGATATTCTGGCTGACCACAAACTGATCGATGATCGAGTGCGGGAAACGGGCAATAATACCGATAAAGATGATCAGCGAAATACCGTTACCGATGCCTCGCTCGGTTATCTGTTCACCCAGCCACATCATGAAAATCGTCCCCGCCGTCAGGAAGATAACCGTCGAAAGAGTGAACGCTACTCCCTGCACAGCCTCCGGCACAATCGGAATACCGGCAACATTCAGATTCAGCAATCGAACGCTGACACCC
>JAANMX010000787.1_pt1 | contig 39727 bp, 42 predicted proteins | sample 7279681 | NCBI WGS metagenome assembly JAANMX01 (sample SAMN14094542, study PRJNA606508) | bioreactor metagenome | isolation source: A lab-scale SPAN reactor treating ammonium-rich wastewater day 351 | place: Ireland: Galway | collected 2018-01-01 | reverse complement strand
CCCGACCAGCGCGTCCAGAATGCGTTCTTCGGCGTAAACCTCCGCCTGCGCCACAACAGATTTCCGCATCGACTCCTGCGTCATGCGAATAGCGACCTCAGTAAGATCTCGGATAATCGACTCGACATCCTTCCCGACATATCCGACTTCCGTAAATTTCGTAGCCTCCACCTTTATAAACGGGGCCTGCGCCAGCTTGGCCAATCGGCGGGCAATCTCCGTCTTACCCACACCCGTTGGCCCGATCATCAGGATGTTCTTGGGATAGACTTCTTCCTGAAGCGCGGCGGGCAAACGACTGCGCCGCCAGCGGTTGCGCAAGGCGATAGCCACGGCCCGCTTGGCGTCCTTCTGGCCGATAATATACCGGTCCAGCTCCGACACGATCTCACGCGGTGAAAACGAGGCAACCAGAGAATTTTGGGCACTTTTTTGAACTTCGGTCATGATTCCCGCTCTTTGGATATAATCAAGCCGCGAACGGCTTGGCTTCCGAAGGAGATACCCCCATCCCGGCCAAAGGTCAACAGGCGTACACCCTTCCGAAGACCTAAGATTTGCTTTGTGATTTTGCGATAACACAGGCATAATGCGCACTGGAGAACGTCAAAAATATTCCCGATCTGTAAATCAAAAAATATAAATGGCGTAGTATGTTAACCCTGTTTTTCAGGGCGTAGGAATGTGAGAAAACGATGATTGACCAACTGTCTTTAAGTCAAGAACTGGTGATGTGGGGGGTCTTCTTTCTGGTCGTCCCCGCCCTTATGATTGCCGACCTGTTTATTTTCAATAAAAGGGATCATGTCATCGGGCTTGAGGAAAGCCTCAAGATGAGCGGCTGGTATGTCGGTTTCGGTCTTCTCTTCGGTTTGTACGTTTGGTGGAATATGGGCGACGACCACGCGCTCGACTACTACACGGCCTTCGTCATCGAAAAAAGCCTGTCGCTCGACAATCTGTTTGTCATAACCGTAATTTTCACAACGTTCTCGATCCCTAAAGAATACCAGCACCGGGTCTTGGTCTGGGGAATCATCGGCGTAATTGTTATGCGCGGAATTATGATCGGCGCGGGCGCCGCGATCGTACACCAATTCCATGAAGTCCTTCTTCTCTTCGCGGCCATCCTGATCTTCACGGGTATCAAGATGCTCATGATGAAAAGCCACGATGAAGAGGTTGATAACCTCGAAAACAAGGGCTACGTCAAATTCCTGAAAAAACATATTAATTTCACAACGGAGCTCCACGGCCACGACTTCTGGGTCAAAAAGCCTCTACCCGAAAAGCCTGGAAAAATGGGATGGTTCGCTACGCCCCTCTTCCTCGCCCTCGTCGTCGTTGAGCTGACCGACCTGATGTTCGCCTTCGATAGCATCCCGGCCGTTCTCGCGATCACGACCGAACCTTACGTGGTCTACACCAGCAACATCTTCGCGATTCTAGGCCTCCGGGCACTGTTCTTCGCGGTGGAGAACATCATCAATCGCTTCATTCTCATGAAATACGCCCTCTCCATCGTCCTGATTTTCATCGGCGGAAAAGTGTTCATAAACGAGTTCTTTTTCCACATCAGCCCGGCGATTTCTCTGGCGATTACCCTGTTCGTCTTGCTTGGCGGCATGGTGTTCTCGATCCTGATCACGAGCAACAGGCCCGAAAACCAGCCCCCTTCCGAAGATCGCTAAACGGCACGAAACGGACGGACTGACCGATGGACTTACTTCTTGCGGACTGGGCCCTGTTTTTCATATTGGTCCCAGTCCTTCTGTTTGTGGATCTGTTCTACTTTAACAAGAACGAAGACCGCGTCATTGGCTTCCGCCAGAGCATGATCCTCAGCGCCTGGTACATCGCCGCCGGCCTTGCCTTCGGGGTACTGGTCTGGGTGCAGTTCGGGCAGGAAAAGGCGCTGAACTACTACACCGCCTATATTCTGGAAAAAAGCCTGTCCCTCGATAACCTCTTCGTCATGTCGGTGATTTTCAGCGCCTGCTGCATCCCGCGCCAGTATCAGCACAGGGTTCTGGTTTGGGGAATCATCGGCGTCATCATCCTGCGCGGCCTGATGATCGGCCTCGGCGCGGCGGCGGTCCAGCATTTTTCATGGGTTCTGTTCGTATTCGCGGCAATCCTGATCTACACGGGCTTCAAACTTTTCTTTATGGATACCGATGAAGAGGTCAGCCCCGAGGAGTTCGCCAAAAAGCCTCTGGTTGTCTTCCTGAAAAAACGTCTGCGCTTTACCCCGAAAATTTACGAAAACCGCTTTTTCGCCCGCGAGGACCGCTCCGCCGAGGGCGGCCCCAAGAACGCGCTGGTCGCAACCCCCCTCTTCCTCGCCCTGATTGTGATTGAAATCAGCGATGTCATGTTCGCCTTCGACAGCGTCCCCGCCGCGCTCGCCATCACGACCGATACCTTTGTGGTCTACACCAGCAATATTTTCGCGATCCTCGGCTTGCGGGCGCTCTTCTTCGCGGTGGAGAACATCATCGACCGCTTCGCGCTGGTCAAATACGCCCTCTCCGCCGTGCTCATCTTCATCGGCGGCAAGGTCTTCTATAACGCCTGGTTCGGGCATATCAGCGCAATGACATCGCTGACCGTGACGTTGGCTGTACTAACGGCGGGGTTTGTCTTCTCGATCCTCAAAAGCCAGATCGACGAAAAGAAGAAGGCCGGAGAGCCTAAAGAACCTCAAGAATGACGTATTTTTCTCTCAGATTCTCTATCTTCAGCTTCATTTAAATAGCGGTACAAATCCTGCCCCCATACGCTTATCTCACCCTCTCTCGAAATTCGCAGCCCCTCTGAATTAAGGACTAACTGCCCCCCATCTGGCCCTTGCAAACAACATTCTTTAACCAAAACCCAGCTATCATCCGATTGTTTCTTAAAACTGGTTAGTAAAACTTGATCATTAGAAAAAAAAGGCACTTGCCCCCAATCCTCTGGAGAATATTCTCCTAAATCAATCTGACTACGGTTTATCAACCTATGTATCGGTGTATTTTTCACCAATTCGGGTATTAAATTTCTGTACCATCCATACCCTATCGACGTATCCGAATAATCAGAACTCCTTAATCTGCCAGAGTATATGCCGGCCACAAAAAAAGTCTCTCGCTCATCATATTTAAATGAACCCTTACGAGTTTCAGTTAAAACTCTATCCATCCGAATAATTGGGGCACCCGAGAGCGCTGAAAGAGTATTACCGTCAAGCAAGAATACAGGCAGCTGAGAAACGGGCAAACCAGTATCCGAAGCAATAGTTACACGCTTCCATATAGGAGGACGCAATCCTATATAATTATTCAAAGGATAGCCCGGTATAAAGCAAACATCACCCACATTAGTGTTTAAATGTGACTCTAACTGCTCATTAATAAACTTTGATGGCGGCGGCTTAGAAGGATCTTCAAACAGTCCATCTTCAATCGAGAAAAGCCATTCCGGATCAACCGGAAGAGCAAACAAATCTACTGGAAAGCCTGCAACCTTTGGGGGACCAGAACGTATATAGTCTTTCAAAGCTTCAGGAAATTCTATAATTTTCCTCTTAATATCAAATCTAGTCTGACCACTACTCTTTCTCTCTATTTTTGAGCCATAATAAGCAATCAAGCTTGGTTCAACCGCTCTTTTAGAAAGTGGCTTTCTAGTGAAAAAATCTCTACCAGAAACAACATGCCAGCACGTAATTAAATATGGTGTACCGTCTTCATTTTTATAGAAAAAGCCTGAGCCTCTCGAAAGGAGGCTATTTTCATCATTTGGGTGCAAAATTTCTATTGGTGTAGTACACAACGAAAACCCTCTAACGCCAGCCTCAGGAAAATTATCCCTAGCGGCCTTTATCAAAGGGTCATTGGGATCGCCATATTTAATGACGCCGCTCATCAGAACCTCCGAAGTCGACTCTTAAATAATTAAAGAACCTCAAGAATGACGTTCTCGTTCGTATAAACGCAGATATCCGCCGCGATCTTCATGGCCTTCCGCGCGATCTGCTCGGCATCGAGGTCATCCCGGTCGTAAAGCGCCCGCGCGGCCGCAAGAGCGTAATTCCCGCCCGACCCGATGCCGATCACACCGTCCTGCGGATCGACCACGTCGCCGTTCCCGGTGAGAATCAGCGAGGTGTCCTTGTCGGCGACCGCCATCAACGCCTCCAGCCGCCGCAGATACTTATCCGTGCGCCAGTCCTTCGCGAGTTCCACGCACGCGCGCGTCAGCTGCCCGGGATGCGCCTCCAGCTTGGCCTCCAGCCGTTCAAACAGCGTGAACGCGTCGGCGGTCGAACCAGCGAACCCGGCGATGATGCTGTTATCGCGGCCCAGCCTGCGAACCTTCCGAGCATTAGCCTTCAGAACCGTCGAGCCCATGGAGACCTGCCCGTCCCCGGCCACGACCACCTTGCCGCCCTTGCGGACGCAAACGATGGTGGTGCCGCGCCAGAGCTGCGCATTCGCGTAATCAAGGGATGGATCAAACATGCTAAAGGTATTGCCGCCCGCGCCCGCGAAGTCAAGGGGGCAAAAACTCGTCGCGTAACGCTATAAAACGCGATATGTTACGGTTTCTTAAGCGTTTTGTGCGATGAGTACAAAAGAGGTTGTCATGCCCGAAGCCAAAAAACCCGCAAGAACCGCCAAGGTCGAGCGGAAAACGAAAGAAACGGAAATCGCCGTCTCGGTCAATCTGGACGGGCAGGGGGCCTTTGACATAAAAACGGGAATAGGGTTCTTCGACCACATGCTCGAACAGCTCGCCCGCCATGCCCTCATTGACCTGAAAATCGATGCTAAGGGCGATCTGCATATCGACGGGCACCACACCGTGGAAGATACCGGCATCACACTGGGGCAGGCGATAAAGCAAGCCTTGGGCGATAAAACGGGCATCCGCCGCTACGGTCACTTTGATCTGGTGATGGACGAAGCCCGCTCCAACGTCGCGCTCGACCTCTCCAACCGCCCGTATCTCATCTGGAACGTTCGCTTTTCCGTGGAACGTCTCGGCGACATGGATACCGAACTGTTTCAGGAGTTTTTCAACGCCCTCGCCCAGAGCGCGGGCATCACGCTCCACTGCGAAAACCGCTACGGCACGAACAACCATCACATCATCGAAAGCCTGTTCAAGGCCTTTGCCCGCGCCTTGCGCACGGCTCTGGAAGCCGATCCCCGCATGGCCGGACAACTGCCCAGCACCAAGGGCGCTTTATAAAAACTACCAGTAACGCTTATCCGACCAGCGGTTGCCGACATTCATGACGGCCCACGACAGCGCCGCGCACATAACCCCGCATTGAATGCTGATGCTCGTCACCTCGAACGAGAGAAACCACAGGAAAAGCTCGTTAAGCAAACCGGCAACGAAACCGAAAAACACATAATTTACAAGGGTCCCGGCTTTTCGTTGCTCCAGAAACAGCATCGCCGGAAACCCCACGATGAACATATGGATATAAGCGAGGCCCGTGCCGAGAAAGAGCAAAAGCCCGATCGAGGCAGGATCGAGCAGGGCCTCGTCGATATTGATAATAGGTGAAAGCACAATGAGAATGACGACATAAAGCAACAGCCCGGCAGCCGGAACCCCGAGGCAAACATAGCCCATGCGGGTCTGCATCGTCACGGCGGTCATGCGTTTGATTTCCTGCTCGGTGAATTCCTGCTGGCGTTTGCGCTCTGTCATAACCGGATTGTAAAGAAATCCGCAGGCACTTGTCAGCGCTAATTTTAGAGCTTCCGACGCCGCAGAACTTCGCCATGCGCAGGAAAACCTTCATAGTCTGTAAGCACGGCGACATCGTCCTTTAAAGACTCAAAGCCCGCACGGTCACAACGGGACAAAGACGTACGCTTGAGAAAATCCCACACAGACGTACAGGAATAACTGTGCGCCCACCCCCCGGTCGGCAGAACATGGTTAACGCCGATCCCGTAATTACCAAGAGAGGAGGGGGTATATTCTCCGATCAAAATCTCCCCGGCATTTCTAAAGATTGCCAGAATCTCGTGGCCGTTCTTGACCTTGAGGTGAAGATGTTCGGGCGCGTACAAATTGGAAAAAGCGATGGAATCTTCAAGGCTCTCGGTCAAGATGACCCCACCATAGTTTGCCATAACGTGATGACAAATTTCACGGTGCGGAGAGGGCAGCGTATCAATAATTTTGCCCATATTATTTTTTACATAAGTCGCCAGAGCTTCGTCATGCGTGACCAGCAGGGCGGCGGAATCATCCCCATGCTCCGCCTCGTTCAGAATATCGAGAATCGTATTATCGGGGTCCGCGCTCCCATCCGCCAGAACGATCGACTCCGACGGTCCGGCAGGCATGCCAGGGTCCAGAACCTCCGACAAAATCTTTTTCGCTGCCGCCACATAGGGGCTCCCCGGCCCCAGAACCTTGCGAACCTTAGGGACGCTCTCCGTGCCATAGGCCAGAGCCGCGATGGCCTGCGCCCCGCCGCATTTATAGACGTTTTCAACCCCGCACAGCCGCGCCGTGAACAACGTGGCCGCGTCGCAGCCACCATCAGGAGTAGGGGGCGTCACAATCGCGATCTGCGGAACGCCCGCGATCACCGCCGGAACGGCCAGCATGTATAAAGCCGAAGGAAACGCGCCCTTCCCGCGTGGCACATAAAGCCCGACAGACTCAACCGCGCTCACCTGCTCCCCGGCCCAAACCCCCGGCTCCACCTCGACCATCCAATGCCGCTCGACCCGGTGCATCTGTTCCTCGTGAAACACGCGCACATTACGAACGCAGCGCTCAATCGCCTGCTTGAGCCGTTCATCCAGCCTACTTTCCGCCGCATCAAACTCTGCCCCGGAAACCCGGATATCCGAGACCACCGCGCCCTCGAACCGCTGCGCATACTCCCGCAGGGCCGCATCACCGCGCGCCCGCACATCCTCGATAATGGGCCGAACCTTCTCGGCAACAGCCTCGATATCCGCCTGTCCGCGCTTGAGAATCCGCGCCCTCGTCGCCTCGTCGGTCTGCGCCCATCGGTAAAATGCAACACTCATTGTGTCAGGCCGGTCTTTCGATTACAAACAGGGGGAAAAGCCCAAATATTAAGGCTAGGACATACAACGAAAAACGGCCGATGGCAAAAGAAACTGTTGTGATCATAGACTACGGCTCGGGCAATCTGCGCTCCGCCGCCAAGGCGTTCGAGCGCATAGGCAACACCGATGGCCGTGAAACATCAGTCGTGGTCTCGAACAAGCCTGAAGACCTGTTATCAGCATCGCGGATCGTCTTGCCGGGGCAGGGGGCGTTCGGCGATTGCATGAACGGCCTGACCGCAATCGAAGGCATGAGGGAAGCCCTTTACGAAACCGTCCGGCAAAAAGCCGTACCTTTTCTCGGCATCTGCGTCGGCATGCAGCTTCTGGCGACAAGAGGCCTCGAACACGGCGCCCACGCGGGCCTGAATTGGATCGAGGGCGAGGTCCTTCCTCTGCAGGCCGACGACCCGAACCTCAAGATCCCGCACATGGGCTGGAACGATCTGGCCTTCCCCTCGGCATCCGTGCAACAAGACAATCGCCACTTTGTGCTGCGCAACATAAGTTCTTCAGATAATTTCTATTTTGTTCACTCTTTTGTGTTCCAATGTAAGCATACGCATCATGTTCTGGCCCTCACGGACTACGGCAGTTTTCAAACCGCCATCGTCGGCAAGGACAACATGATAGGGGTTCAGTTCCACCCCGAAAAAAGCCAGAATGCAGGGCTAAGATTGATTGGAAATTTCCTGGACTGGAAACCTTAGTCGCGGCATAGGCGAATAAGTCATTGAAGATAGTAAGGAAGGCCCGGACGGATGAGCGATAAAATGAGTTTCAAGACCTTGACGCCTGTGCCACGGGTCGAACGTCTTGAATCCCTGACCTTGGGCGACCTCAACGATCTATGTGATTCCGCCACTGCCGCAATCGAGGGTGGCGGGGGCTTCGGATGGATCAAAGTTCCCGAGCGCGATGTTCTCGAGCGCTACTGGCAAGGCGTTGTCGCCATGCCTTCCCGCATCTTATTGGTGGCACGGCTTGATGGGGTGATCTGCGGAACCTGCCAACTCATGAAGCCGCCCCCAAACAACGAGGCCCAGAGCCTCAGCGTGCAACTCACAACAAACTTCGTCGCCCCATGGGCGCGTGGCCACGGCCTGGCCCGGATGCTCCTGAAGGAAGCCGAAGCACAGGCGCGGGCACAGGACTATATGGTCATCAATCTGGATGTTCGCGTAACGATGACAGCAGCTATAGCGCTATATGAAAAGGAAGGCTTCAAACGCATCGGCGAGCACCCCTGCTACGCGCGCGTGAATGGAAAAATCCTTAAAGGTTTCTACTACTACAAGATCATATCGCCAGAAGCTGCGGAACAAGCCACTTGAGTCCCTGCCCGTTTCAAGTTATGCGTTAAACCATGATCATCTACCCCGCAATCGACCTCAAGGGCGGCCGATGTGTGCGCCTTTACAAGGGCGACATGAATCAGGATACCGTCTACAACGAAAGCCCCGCGCAACAGGCGCATGAATGGGCGAGGGCGGGTTTTTCATGGATCCACGTCGTTGATCTCGACGGCGCCGTGCAAGGCGCCCCCGTAAACGAACAGGCCGTCCGCGCCATCGTGGACGCGGTGGATATTCCTGTCCAGCTCGGGGGCGGCATCAGAACCCTTGCCCAGATCGGCGACTGGCTGGAGCAGGGCGTCTCCCGTGTCATTCTCGGTACGGTGGCGGTTCGCAACCCGGCGCTGGTAGCAGAGGCATGCACATTATTCCCCGGGCAGATTGTAATCGGACTCGACGCCCGCGCCGGCAACGTCGCCGTGGAGGGCTGGGTAGAAGACTCCACCATTAAGGCCACCGACCTCGTCAAAAAATTCGAAGATATTGGTGTATGCGGTATTATCTATACCGACATTGACCGCGACGGGACCGGAGAAGGCCTGAACATGGACTCCACCCTCGCCCTCGCCCGCGCAACCGCCCTGCCCGTCATCGCCTCAGGCGGAGTCGGCTCCCTCGAAGACCTGAAAAACGTCTACGAGGCCGGAAAGCAGGGCATCAGCGGCGTGATCGTGGGAAAAGCCCTCTATGAAAAGAAATTTACCGCTCGCGAAGCTCTGGCCGTTGCCGCTGGCGGCGAAGGCCTGTCCGCCGCCTCATAACAAGGATCATTATGCTCAAAACTCGCATCATTCCCTGTCTGGACGTCAACGAGGGCCGCGTGGTCAAGGGCGTAAACTTTGTCGATCTGATTGACGCGGGCGATCCTGTGGAGCAAGCCAAGATTTATGACGAACAGGGTGCGGATGAACTCTGTTTCCTTGATATTACGGCGACCAGCAGCAACCGCGAGACCATCTTCGACGTCGTGCGACAAACAGCCGAGCAGGTGTTTATTCCCCTCACTGTGGGCGGCGGCGTGCGAACGCTGGCCGACATCCGTAAATTGCTGGAAGCAGGGGCCGATAAAATCTCCATCAACTCTGCCGCGGTAAACAACCCTGACTTCGTGCGCGAGGCCGCAGAAAAATGCGGTAATCAGTGTATCGTTGTCGCCATCGACGCCAAGGCCCGCACCGATGGTTCCGAAGGCTGGGAAATCTATACTCATGGCGGACGCCAGCCGACCGGCATTGACGCCATTGAATGGGCGATCAAAATGGCAGATTACGGGGCCGGTGAAATCCTCCTCACCTCGATGGATCGGGACGGTACGAAAAAAGGATTCGACATCGCCCTCACCCGCACGGTCGCCGATGCCGTACGTGTCCCAGTGATTGCTTCGGGCGGAGTAGGGAATCTCATCCATCTTGTGGATGGAATTAGGGATGGCCACGCCTCAGCCGTCTTGGCAGCTTCGATATTCCACTTTGGAGAATATACGATCGCAGAGGCCAAGCAGGAAATGAAAAGGCAAGGAATACCAGTACGATGAGCGACGATATTCTTTCAAAGCTTTACAATGTTTTACAGTCAAGAAAGGTCAGCTCTACCGAGAAGTCTTATGTCTCGTCATTATACGCACAGGGTGTGGATAAAATGGCAGCTAAGATCCTTGAAGAAGCGGACGAAACCATCGCCGAAGCTCGAAAACTTGACAAAAATGCCGCCGATGATAAGGCGCGTACAGCCCTGATTGCGGAATCGGCAGACCTCACCTTCCATCTTCTGGTGCTCTTGGCGCACTATGACATCCCGCCCTCTGAGATTCTCAAAGTGCTTGAAGGCCGCTTCGGCATCGGTGGCCTGGAAGAGAAGGCATCAAGGCCCCCTCAAAAAAATTAATCGATAGATTTCATCCGTTAGGGTGGCGCTGCGCCTTAATCATCCCCTCATTATCGACCTAAAGCAAAAGCCCGTTGCCGAAAAAAAGCCGTCGCGTCCGTGAAATCCCCGATCAGATAAACAACACCGTTGGCTTACTAAGTCATAGCGAGCCTCTCACGCGCGCAAGCTATACCCGCGAACCCTGAAAATGACAAATTTCTTGGCAGAGCAACATTCTTCCAACTATAATCCATAAAGAATAAGAAAATAAGGGATAGGGCGTGCCGGAAGCCATAGCAGAAGCCGAACAGGAAATCACGCCCGGAGCGCAAGCCGCGCCGGAGACCGCCAAGCCTGAGCAGGGCACGCTGCGCAGAACCTTCCAGCGCGAATCCGGTCAGTTTTTTAAGATCGACCTTGACCCCATGACGACCGCCCCGGCGGAAACCGGCATCACGGGCATAGTGAACGACCCGAGCTTCGTTAATCAGCTCTGGGACAAACCCCACGTTTATTACGACGACCTCAACTCATCGATTTTCACATCGCAGTTGCGTGCACAAATGAGAGTGGTGACGCCGCCCCCCGCCGAGGGGGCATCGTGGGACGCTCACTATCGCGCCAACAGGGAAAACCTCAGGGAAACCCTGATAGAAACCGGCGAAACATTCATGAATAACCTGCGCGAAACCTCGCCCGAGCTTCATGCTCTTATAGAAAGAGACATTCATCAAAGCCTGCGCCCGTTGAGCGGCTCAACCTTGCCGACCGTTCAGGAAATGACGGACTCCCTCGACCCCGAAGAAAAACTGGCGCTTGAAAGACTACGCGCCGCCAACCGAATGACCACAAATTACTTTGTGAATACGCTTTACGCGAACGATGCATTGACCAGCCTGGTGGAATCCCAAACCATGCCCTCGCCAGAAGAGCTTGCGGAAGCCGCAGTCGCCTACCGCGAGTCTAAAACCGTCATGGCCTTCATGCCCGGTGAAAACTTCTCACTGATGGGCAACACCGAAATCCACCGCTCCTTACAGCAGGCCCGCAATCCGCCGCCCGGAACCAACGCAGAATGGGCGGCGGTCGTTACGGCCCACGAAACTGAACATTTGATTGACGCGGCAAAAGACAGGGACCCCAAAATTCTTCCTCCTGAATTGCGAGCCGTTATCGAACTCACAGGCGACACCATGTCGATGATGGGCACAATTCAGGAAACATTCTCGCATATGAGGGAAATCGAAGCCGACCTCTCGGCCGTTCAGGCTGTGTACGGACAGGTAACGCCGGAAATTTTACCCTATTGGGGCGCTATTCGAATCGGCGATAGCATGATCAATACAATGCCCCAGCTCTTGCGCGAAAAAATCCCGGAGAACGAAAATATCATAGTGGTTCCGTCGGCCGTCAGAGACAACCACGACACCGGATACTTCGTCTCCGAATATCTTGAAACCGGAAACATCCCCGACTACTTTGAAATGAAATCCGCCGTGGATGGCTTCTACGATAAAACAGCCGATCAACTAATCGCGGCGGCGCAAGCGCCGCTAAAGGAGGCGGGCCAGCCGCAAGCAACCCTGCGCACACTAACACCCAGCCTTTCTGATACAGTTGACCTTGTGCAACGCACATTGGCGCAAGACCCGCCCGTATATTCTCCGGCAGAGGCGCAAATCGCACAGAAATTCGTGGAGGGAATGACCGAGCAGCTCGGAATAGAACGCGGAAACATCGCGCAATCCCTGACAAACGCGATAAGCGCCCTGCCCAAGCAACCTGAAAACACCCCGGCTCCCGCAGCAGCCCCGGCGGTGAATTAGCAATATAAAATTTAGCCCGTCTGGCGGCTACCCGGATAATGGGCGAGGCGATGCAGAACTTCATCCAACTGGTCGAGCGACTTGAACTCAATCTTCACATGCCCGCTCATCCCGTCCGCCGTATCGATCGTCACGCGCATGCCAAGTAAATTTGACATATCGTTCTCAAGCGCCAGCGTATCGGGGTCCTTTGCCTTATGGGCCGGACCGATCCGCGCCGGACCTTCGTTTGTCTTACGACTACGCTCCTTCTGAACGCGGCCCGAGGAGTCAGCTGTAAGCTTTTCAGCCTGCCGCACACTCAAACCACCCTTGATAATCTCCTCTGCGAGATCTTCCGGATTATCGCAGGTAATCAGCGTGCGCGCATGCCCCATGGAGAGCTTCCCGGCGCTCACATGCGCCTGAACAGACTGCGGCAAACCCAGCAAACGAATCATGTTGGCGATATGCGAGCGGCTCTTGCCGACTGATTTCGCAAGCTCTTCCTGCGTCTGCCCGTAAGTTTCAAGGAGCCTCTGGTAGCCTGCAGCTTCCTCAATCGGATCAAGGTCTTCACGCTGCAGGTTTTCGATCAACGCGATCTTCAGCGCCTCGATATCGTCGATATCCAGAACGATGACCGGAACTTCATGCAACTGCGCAATCTGCGCCGCGCGCCAGCGCCGTTCTCCGGCAATAATCTCAAACCCGCCCGATCCTTCCCGGACCAGAAGGGGCTGTAAAATTCCATGCTCGCGGATCGAAAGCGCAAGCTCCTGTAACGCCTGGTCATCAAAATGACGGCGCGGCTGCGTCGGCCCCGGCGAAACCATGTCAATCCCGACCGTCTGACGCGAACGGCCAGATGCGCCTGACGCCGCCTGCTCGATAATCGGCGCGTAAACTTCTTCCTCGTCGTCAAACAGGGCGTTCAAACCGCGCCCGAGACCACGGGATTTTCCTTCGGTGGATTTTGCTTTGGCTTCGCTCATGATAATCACGCCACTCGTTGTTGTTCAAATATCTCGCGTTCGCGCCCGATCACTTCTTTGGCCAGCTGGATATAAGCCTGGGCACCCGGTGATTTCATATCATAGATAATAGCGGGCAGTCCATACGACGGCGCCTCCGACAGACGGACATTGCGCGGAATATGCGTCTGATAAACCTTGTCTCCGAAAAATTTCCGAACGTCTTCAGCCACTTGCGCGGACAGATTATTCCGGCGATCCACCATTGTCAAAACGATGCCCTGAATATCCAGATCGGGATTAAGAGACTTGCGAACGCGGCGAATCGTCTTGGTCAGATGACTAAGCCCCTCAAGTGCGTAAAACTCGCATTGTAACGGGACGATGAGCGACTCAACGCCAACAAAAGCATTAAGCGTCAAAAGATTAAGTGAGGGCGGGCAATCCACGATCACATAATCATAGGGCAGGGGCTTACGAATAGCGTTCCTAAGGCGGTATTCCCGGTACTGTTCAGTCACCAGCTCAATTTCCGCGCCGGCCAGATGGATGGACGACGGAACGACCGACAAACCCCGCACCTTGGTCGGCACCGCGACCTCCGTCACCTCGGCCTCATCAAACAAAACATCATAAATGCTCTTTTGAATCTCGCTGCGCTTAACCCCCAGCCCGGTCGTCGCATTGCCTTGCGGATCGAGGTCGATCAGCAAAACCTTCTTACCGACGGCGCACAAGGCGGTGGAAAGATTGATCGCAGTGGTCGTTTTACCCACCCCGCCTTTCTGATTGGCGACAGCAAGCAAACGGGGCATCGAAGCGGAATTGTTACTCATGGCTATAAACTTAAACGGTTTTTGTGAGGGAAGGAAAGAGGAAAGTGCGAATCGTCTTATACCCCCATCTTGCGCCTTGCCACAAAAAAACGCAAGAAAACCAGACGGATCGCCCGCCATTATTCACAGGCGACATCATAAAGCCGCAACACCCGGGCGCGGCTCTCTGTGACGCTCGGATACGAATCGACGCTGAATGCGAACGTTTGGCGTGCAAGGGCCAGTTCCTCATCAGCCTTTTCGCCTTTTAAAAGAATCAGTTGCAGACTCTTGCTTTTACGATTCCATACGGATGAGAATTCCAGAAGTTTCGTGAGGTCCGCCAACGCCCGCGCCGTGACAATATCCGGCACAAATGACTCGGTGACTCGCTCGATGCGCTCATTATGAATCGAAACGTCTAAACCTGTTTCACGTGAAACAGTGCGCAGGAAAAGGCATTTGCGCTCATCCGATTCGACAAGGTTCATATTCAGTTCAGGGTTCAAGATCTTCAAAACCAGTCCCGGAAATCCCGCACCTGAACCAAGATCGGCAACAACCCGCGCATCCTTCGGAAAATACTGCAAAATCTGCGCGGAATCATAAAAATGCCGATGCCAGGCCTGCTCGATGGTTTTCGGACTAACCAAATTGATTTGCTTTTGCCATTTGACCAGTAAGCCGTGATAAATCTTGAACCGCTCGAACATCTCGGCGGACAGACCCAACGCCTGCCGGAAATTTTCGGCGCTAAATTCCTCAGGCCGCATGACTGTCGGCATCTTGGGCGGGCTTGTTGCGGACATAACGCAAAAGCGAAATCACGGCGGCGGGCGTCACACCCGGAATACGCGAAGCCTCGCCAAGGGTAGTGGGGCGAACGCGCTCCAACTTCTGCCGGACCTCGTTGGAAAGACTGCCGACTTTGGAATAATCGAGATCACTGGGCAAGGCCAGCGCCTCATCCTTACGGTAGGCTTCAATATCGGCCCTGTGACGGTCCATATACCCGGCATAAAGCGCATCAATCTCGATCTGCTCGCGGATTGCGGGGGAAATTCCCCCAAGCTGCGGCCACAAAGCTTCCAACTGCCCCCATTTCACATGCGGATGCCCCAGAAGGGCGGCCACGGAACGGCGAATTCCGTCCTGATTGACGCTAATACCTTGTTTCGCCAGCTCATTCGGCGTCGCCTGAAGCGTATTCACCAGTGTCCGCGCCACATCCAGCGCCTCGGCTTTCTGACCCCACGCCACCCGGCGCTCCGCCCCGATACACCCGGCTTCGATCCCCCGGCCCGTCAGCCGCTGGTCAGCATTATCTGCCCGCAGCCAAAGCCGGTATTCCGCCCGGCTGGTGAACATCCGATAAGGCTCCGGCGCCCCCCGCGTGGTCAAATCGTCGATCAGAACCCCGATATAGGCATCCGCCCGATCCAGAACGAAGGTTTCGGCCCCCGCCCGGGCATGAACATCCGCTCCCACCTTGGCTTGGAGGGCCGCGTTGACCCCGGCCATAAGCCCCTGCGCCCCGGCCTCCTCGTATCCTGTCGTTCCGTTGATCTGCCCGGCAAGGAACAATCCTGGCAACCGCTTGGATTCAAGGGTCTTTTTCAAATCCCTAGGGTCCACATAATCATATTCGATCGCATAGCCCCATTCCATGACGGCGACATTCTCAAGCCCCGGAATAGTCCGAATCATCGCATCCTGCACCTCGGCGGGCAGGGAGGTCGAAATCCCGTTCGGATACACGGTGGGGTCGTCCAGCCCCTCCGGCTCCAGAAAGATCTGATGCCGGGGCTTGTCGGCAAAACGGTTGATCTTATCCTCGATGGAGGGGCAATAGCGCGGCCCTGAACTCTTGATCCGCCCGGAATACATCGCCGAACGATGCATATTCTCCTGAATAACCCTGTGGGTAGACTCGTTAGTATACGTCATAAAGCAGGAAACCTGCGGCACCGTAACCTTATCCGTCAGTGTGGAAAAGGGCATGGGTGGGTTATCTCCGGGCTGTTCTTCAAGAATGCTCCAGTTGATCGTGCGCCCGTCCAGCCGCGCCGGAGTCCCGGTCTTAAGCCGCCCCAAGGGGAAACCCAGCCGTTCCAGCGTCAGCGCCAACCCGACGGCGGGCTCCTCGCCCACGCGCCCTGCGGGCTTGGTCTCCTCGCCCCGGTGAATCAGGCCCCGCAAGAACGTCCCCGTGGTCAAAACGACCGTGCGGCAAGTAAATTCCCGCCCGTCCAGCGTCCGCACGCCGGAAATCGCGCCCTGCGCATCCAGAATAAGGTCCTCAGCGCCCCCGGCAATGGTCGTAAGGTTGGAAATCCCGCCCAGAATCTCCTGCATGACAGTCCGGTAAAGCTTTCGGTCGGCCTGTGCCCGGGGCCCGCGCACCGCCGGCCCTTTGGAGGCATTGAGAATGCGGAATTGAATCCCGGCCCGGTCGGTCACCCTTCCCATCACGCCGTCCAGCGCGTCGATCTCCCGCACCAGATGCCCCTTGCCCAGCCCCCCGATCGCGGGGTTACAGGACATAACGCCCACCGTCTCAGGCTTATGGGTCAGCAGCGCGGTCTTCGCGCCCATGCGCGCTGCACCCGCCGCTGCTTCGCATCCGGCGTGGCCCCCTCCGACAACAATAACGTCAAAATCGCGGTCCATAGCGGCGTTTTATACAGATTTTCCTATCAAAACGCCACAAAACTCTGTGATTACTTGCCGATACAAAAGTCTCTGAAGACAATATCAAGCAAATCTTCAACGTCCACCCGCCCGGTAATCCGGCCCAGATCACGAATGGCAAGCCTCAAATCCTCCGCCAGTAACTCCGGCAGGGCGCCCTCAAGACACCGTTCGAGGGATTCGACACATCGCTCCAGAGCCTCCCGGTGCCGCTGGCGCGTCAGGGCAGGGGCTTCATTCCGCCCGATCATCGCGGCGATCTTTTGCTCCAAAGCCTTCAAAAACGCATCGACCCCCGCCCCGGTCTTGGTCGAAATCGCCACAAAATCCCCCTCCGGCTTAAACTGTACGCCCAGATCGGCCTTGTTGATCACGCTCAAACTCTGCCCGTCAACCATGGCCAAAGTATGCGGGTCCGCCTGCGCCTGCGTGCCGTCATAGACCAGAACCTTGATATCCGCCGCCTGCGCCCGCTCCATCGCCCGCCTTATGCCCTCGGCCTCAATCCGGTCATGCCCGTCACCACTCAGCTGTTCGGGCCGAAGCCCCGCCGTGTCGCAAAGGATAACCGGATACCCCCCAAGGTCCAGATGCGCCTCAAGAATATCCCGGGTCGTCCCGGCAATCTCGGAAACGATGGCGATATCCCGCTGGGCCAATAAATTCACAAGGCTCGACTTACCGGCGTTGGGCGCACCGATCACCACGACGCTGACCCCATCGCGCAGCCGCTCGCCCCGCCGCCCGTCATCCAGATGCCCCCGGATGGTAGCCGCCAGTGCCCGGATTCCCGGCCCCAACGTCTGAGAAAGGTCCTCTGGCAAATCCTCATCGGGAAACTCCAGCTCCGCCTCCGCATGCGCCAAAATCCGGCTTAAATCCTCCCGCCAGCCTTCATAAAGCCGTGAGAGGGCGCCGCCCATCTGCGCAAGCGCCTGCGCCTTCTGCATCTGCGTTTCGGCATGAATAAGGTCGGCAACAGCCTCCGCCTCCGTCAAATCCATCTTGCCGTTCTCGAAAGCCCGCCGCGTAAATTCCCCCGGCTCCGCCATCCGGTGCCCCGCCTGCCGCCCCAGCACGGTCAGCAACTCGCGGATCACCGCCGGGCTGCCGTGAAGGTGATATTCAACGACATCTTCACCCGTATAACTCCCCGGTCCCGGAAACGCCGCAACCAGCGCCCGGTCTATGGTTTCACGTGAAACCGGCTCCCGCAGGGCCTTAAGCACGCACAGGCGCGGTAAAGCCTCGGATATCCCCGTCAGCGCTCGCAAGCTCTCGAACGCGCACGGCCCGGACACGCGGACGACCGCGACGCCCGACCGCCCGTGCCCGCTGGCCAGCGCAAAGATCGTCTCGCTCATTTCTTTTGCTGTTTAGGCTCGGCCGTGAACACATTGCCGCCATAGGCCGCATCCATCTGCGACCAGAAGATTTTCTGAAACTCGCCCATGCTCTGGATCGTCAACGGCATCCAGGTTTTAACGATCTCCTCAGGGCTGAGCGAGCGGATATTCTCCTGCAGCTTCTTCTCCATCTCCTGCATCATCTTTTCCTGCATCGGCGCGATATTCGGAAGCCCCAGAAACAGCCGCGCTTCCTCGGGCGTGCATTCGACGTCGAACTTGAATTTCATTTGTATACCTTCCTGCCTTCGATTAGTCTGGAGGCCATTATATGGGCATTGCCCCCGGACGTTAAGGCTGATTCTCGAAACACGAAAGAATAGACAGACGTGAGCGAAAACCCCGAAAATCCGAACCCCGAATCTACGCAGCCGGACGACACCGGAAACCTTGGCGAGGGAGCCTTCGGCCTGCCCCAAACCTCGGCTCAGGTCGCCCCCCTGATCGAAACCAAAATCTTCAAACTCGATATCGACCCGGCCTACAAGGACAAGGCGCTCGAACGCGTCAAAAAAATCGTTGAGGGCAACAAATTCGATCTCGAAAAAATCAAGCTGGTAAGCTTCGAGGGTGAAATCCTTCAATTCCCGGCTACAACGACCCTCAAAATCGCCACGAAGATCAGCCGCAAAAAGGTCCCCGGCCGGATGCGCGGCCCCGAAGCCGTCGATAACGAACAGGCCCTGACCGTCGCCCTGATCAAAGAATACGACAAGATGGAAAACGACCCCGACATGATCCGCAAGATCACGGAGACGGCGACATCGCGCGAGGATAAATGCTTCGCCCAGCAAAATCTGGTGCTTCAGCTTCCGTTCTGGAAAAAAGATTACGTCTGGTTCGAAGGATGCGAATCCTGCCGCTCGACCGGAAAACTCCGCTGCCAGCGCTGCGCTGGCAAGGGCGTCGATCAATGCTCGCGTTGTAACGGCTCAGGCATGTGCGCGTGCAGCCAGTGCCGGGGAGCGCAGATGATTCAGGGGCCACAGCAAGGCCGCAAGATCCAGTGCCCGACCTGCCACGGAAGAGGGCGCATGAGCTGCGTTCTGTGCAACCAGACCGGACGTGTCAACTGCCCGACCTGCCGCACCAAGGGTTCCACCCAATGTCCGGTCTGTCAGGGCCACGGCTGGAGCAGCAATATCCAGATCGTCGAGATCGAGGCCAAGGCCGAATTCACATACCCGAAAGACGAACTCCCCGACAAGATCGTGGCATTAATGGAGGAACTCGGCCCCAAGATTGCCGAACACGCCCAGGTCCACCTCGTCCACCTGCCGGACGATCCCGAGACCCTGAAAAAACTCGAGGAAAAAAAGGCAGAAGAACAAAAAACCAAGGAACGGCACGAAGCCAAAACCTTCAAGGTGGATATAAACTACGAGGTGCTTCTGCCGCACGGCCACGTCGAATACGATATCGACGGCCAGTCTTATTACGCCTTCATGTTCGGCTATAAGGGCGAGGTCATCCACGTCTCGCCCTTCCTTGAGGAAATCATCAAGAACGGCATCCGCAAGCTTGAAGACGCGGTGGACGGGCGGGGCGATATCGCCGACAACCTCCGCAAAGCCGCCGAATACCGCACCCTGCGCGATATCATTCTTTGCGCCGCACGGCTTCCGCTTTTAAAAGCTATTGAGAAGGTAAAAGAACGCAACAGCCTCGGCATCCGTGATGAAGTCATCAACGATCTGGTCGTGAAGGCCGACCGCGCGATCAAGAAAATCACCGACAAGCCCCGCCTCTATGGCCTTCTGGCCGGAAGCGCTGCGGCGGCAGGATTATTCGCCGCTTATTTCCTCGGTCCCCTGCACGCCCTCGCGGTGGAAAAGACCGGAAACGATGCCCTGGCCGCGCTGTGCGACCTCGGCGTTCTGGGCATAGGAATATACATGACCACCGTGTTCATGCAGACCTTCGCCGCTGGCTCGATCCGCAAGGCGATGGAGGGCATCGTCCCACCCGGCAAGGCGGGCAAGATGACGCCCAAGCTGGGCGCGAAGGGTCTGCTCGCCGTGCTGATCGTGTTGGCACTGTTCCTCGGGCTTACCGAAGCCACCCGCCACACCGGCGCCAAAACCCCGGTATGGTATCAATCCATGATCTCAAAAATCCTGAAATAGAAGCTTATCGCCCAAGAGCAAACTGAATTTCTGTCGGGGCAGGCGCAAGGAGCGAAGTGTGCGAGGATGTACACGAGCGACGCAGCAACGAACCCCGGGTGAAATTCAGGAAGCTATTGAAAAAAAAGCGGCCGTTCTGAGCCCGAAGGCTACAGAACGACCAGCGACGTGAGGGACAGTGCCATGTCAGGGTGACATGGTTCTGCCGCTATTGGGTCCACCGGAAATCGCGGGACATGGCGGTCAAGGCTTCGTTTTTCCGGCAATCCCTGTACGCGGCGACCGCGAGAGCAGCGCGGCCGTCGGAGAGGGGTTCCGATGAAACTTTGATCTGGACCATGGTTTCCGCAGTGGCTTTTCCCGGTCTTTCCAGCGGTCCGGGGGCAAATCGGACACCGAAAAGAAGACCAAGAGCGGCAATTTGACCAGCCGTGCGCTGGCTTCGATCGAGAGCGGATTCAGGGGAGATGGTTTGGATGGATTTGAGCAGGGGAAGGCATTGATCCGCGTTCGTCGAGGAGGGAACTTGAGTGTAAGGCTGACCCCTGAGGATCGAGCCGGATTCAGTAGGCGGCAAGGATGCGCCGGTCGGAGCGATGGACCAGGCGTTGCCGGCCGAGAAGGCGAGCAGGAGGACGAAGCCGACAAGATACGCCGCCGCGACGCGCGACATGCGGATCGTTTTCTCAAGGTCTGATACGTGTTCAATACGCAATCTCATTACACCACCTTGAAACGTCTCTTTCTGATTCACACAGTTTTTTGACAAGACGTTTGTCGTCACTTCACCTCTAATTGCACCACAGATACTGAATTATGACAAACAGTTTCGTTTCGGATTTTTTCCGCTTTTTCCTGTTATTTCAGTTAAATAAACAAAAAGTTTATGCAAAATTTTTCTAAAATTTTAAGGGAATCATAACCTTGCCGAAGCAGAATGGGGGCCGGGAACACCACGCCAAGATTAAGCCTATGATTTCAAAAGCATTAAAATTCATACTGCTCTGCGCCGCCTCGATGGTCTTTCTCTTCAGCTTCGGGGTAGGCTTCATCTATCTGCAGAACTTATTCGCCTACAACACCATAGCCACCTATGAAACATGGGCCTCCCTGGGACTGGCCGACGCGAAATACCGCTTGGCCTTAAGCTATATAAAAGGCGGTGTTTTAAAAAAGGATATTCCCAAAGCCATAGAATTGCTGAGAGAGGCCGGCGACCAAAATCATACCAACGCACTGATTAAATTAGGAGTGTTGTATCACAAGGGCACGGAGGTTGAGAAAGATGAAGAAAGTGCATTCCACTACTTTGAAAAAGCGGCATCACTAAACAATCCAATGGGCGTCTTCAACCTCGGAATAATGTATCAATTCGGTTATGGGACAGATCAGGATTTTGAAAAGGCTTATTCCCTGTATGAACAGTCTGAAAATATGGGTTATTCCGATGCGTCTGTTAAACTAGGAGAGATGAATTACAAGGGGATTGGTCGGAAAGCGGACATAAACAAAGCCTTCTCACATTTTTTGAAGGGTGCAGAAAAAGGAAACCCCACGGCACAATATTGGGTGGGCTGGCACTATGAGGTGGGCGAAGGCGACCTAGACATAGATTATAAAGCGGCCTTCGAATGGTACAAAAAATCAGCAGACCAAAATAGTCCTGATGGGCTTTATATGCTCGGAAAGCTTTATTTTTGGGGTCACGGCGTAGAACAAGACTACCTCAAATCGGGAGAATACTTCTCTCACGCCGGAGCCAGAGGCGATGTCAGCGCCTCTGAGTTCCTAAACAAATCAAAGAAATCCTGCCTCAAAAGAATAACCAGCAAGAAAAGGCTTTATAACTTCACCAGTTGCTTTATAGCTGCCTCTTCCCGTGACCCGGTCGCAATGCACGCGGTGGGTTACGCTTACTATCAAGGAAAAGAGAGTCTCGAAGTAGACTACCAAAAATCCTTTGCATGGCTTTTGCCTTGCGCCGAATACGGCTATGCCCCATGTCAGATGGATGTTGCAAAACTTTATGGCCGGGGAAAGGGCGTGCAAAAAAATAGTATTGAGGCTTATGCTTGGATCAGCACGGCCCTGAAAGGCCAGCGCTTGAACGAAGCAGAAAAAGAAGTCTCTATGATGATGACTGACCTAATCAGTCAGGATTTGACCGCCGATAAAAAAATCAAAGCCGAAAAAAAAGCCCGCGAATACGAGCGGCTTTATAGTAACCTCCCGTAATGAACCTCCTCTTCATCTGCACCGCCAACAAGCTTCGCATCGCCACCGCTGAAACGGTCTTCTCAGCCTATGAAGGCATCGAGGCCATCGGCGCCGGAACGAACAAAGACGCGCCGACCCCGGTCACGGGCGACCTGATCGAATGGGCGGATGTGATTTTTGTTATGGAACAAACCCACAAGAATAAAGTGAAAAGGCTTTTTCACGGCCTGCTAAAGGACAAGCGGCTCATTAGACTAGATATCCCCGACAACTACGAATACATGCAGAAAGAACTAATAAAGCTCTTAAAGGCGCGGGTCTCCTTCGCCCTGAATAGAAACTTTGAGTAGCCCTCAGATCAATTCTCTCCAATGCTCATTAAGCCAGCTTACCTGTTCGATCGTATCGGGTACAGCGACTCCACGCTTTTCGGAAATTAGATCAAAAGCCTTATCTGGCTCAAACCCTTCATGAATTAGAATACTTCCCGCAAAAAGCCCTGACCTCCCAATTCCTGCGCGGCAATGCACGGCGGCATGCCCTCCGGCTGTTATCCGGGCATGAACGTCAGAGACAAATTTTCTGAATTCATAGAAAGACTCCGGCAAACCGCGATCCACTATAGGAAAAGACAGAAATCCCATACCAAACTGCTCGGCTACATTGCCTTCGCCTTGCAAACCAATCTCGTACGCCTCAGATTCCTCAAGCAAGGAAACGATCAGAGTAATACCAATCTCTTTGTAAAACCGAAAGTCATCCGCAAGCCATTCGGGAGAGGGCTTCGGCATAACGGAAAGCGACCCAAGGCCGATAGCCTTGATCTTGAAAATATGGGGTTTCATAATTATTTAGCTAGGTTAATATTCTGGCTTGCATCCCAGATTTTTACAAAGAAGCCGATAATTTTCGAGGGGAAACGGATGCATATGCCACGCTCTCTTATATCCTTCTAAGCCATACTCGCCTATGAGATCGTCCAAGGCCTTCTTTAAAGTCATGCCAAAATGGCTCAGATCACAAATGCCAGAAAAAATCTCAACGCCCTCAGTATCAGGCTTTCTACCCCAAAGCTCTTCAAACTGAAAAATTTTTATCTCTACCTTAGAACCAGATATCTTATTTATAACCCAGCGATATTCACCCGGCTCATCGTCAAAGCTAAAACGACCCTCTGCCGCCCCAGCAACCAGGCTCGTTACAGCCTGAACAAAATTCCCAAGAACGTCTGATAAATAAGAGCCAACGACTGTGCAGGAAGCACCGCCAATAGTAACTGTGCACTGGCACCAGCCTTTTCCGGTTAGGGTATAAGCTAGATTCACAGACATGAGTTAAAGGTCAAAAGACCTGTGATTGTTAAATGGATTACTGATTCATGCTCGAGAAGAACTCGGCGTTGTTCTTTGTGGTCTTCATCTTGCCAAGCAGGAATTCCAGCGCATCGACGGTGCCCATCGGGTTGAGAACCCGGCGCAGCATCCACATCTTCTGGAGCGTATCCTTGTCCACCAGAAGCTCTTCCTTCCGCGTACCGGATTTCTGAATGTCGATGGAGGGGAAGACGCGCTTGTCCGCGATCTTGCGGTCCAGAACGATCTCGGAGTTACCCGTACCCTTGAATTCCTCAAAAATAACCTCGTCCATCCGCGATCCGGTGTCAATCAGCGCCGTGGCGATGATCGTCAACGATCCGCCCTGCTCGATATTCCGCGCCGCGCCGAAGAAACGCTTGGGCCGCTGCAACGCGTTAGCGTCCACGCCCCCGGTCAGGACCTTACCCGAAGAGGGCACAACGGTGTTATACGCCCGCGCCAGACGGGTGATAGAATCCAGAAGGATTACCACGTCCCGCTTGTGTTCCACAAGGCGCTTGGCCTTTTCCATGACCATCTCGGCCACCTGTACGTGGCGGGAGGCCGGCTCATCGAACGTGGAGGAAACGACTTCCCCGCGCACGCTCCGCGCCATGTCGGTCACTTCCTCGGGCCGCTCGTCGATCAGAAGAACGATCAGGTACGCATCCGGGTGGTTGGACGCCACCGAATGCGCGATATTCTGCAGCATGACGGTCTTACCCGTACGCGGCGGCGCGACGATCAACGCGCGCTGGCCGAAGCCCAGCGGCGCGGTCAACTCGATAACCCGCTGAACACGTCCGTCTTTGGTGGAGTCGTCCAATTCCAGATTGATCTTGCGCTCGGGATATAGCGGGGTGAGGTTGTCAAAGTTAATGCGGTGACGCACCTTGTCCGGCGACTCGTTGCCGATCGACCCAACCTTGAGCAGAGCGAAATAACGCTCGGAATCCTTGGGGGCGCGGATCTCGCCTTCGACGATATCGCCCGTGCGCAAACCGAAGCGGCGGACCTGACTGGGGGAAACATATATATCGTCCGGCCCGGGCAGGTAGTTTTCCTCGGGGGAGCGCAGGAAGCCGAAGCCGTCCTGCAGCACTTCAAGCACCCCGACGCCGGAAATCGGCACACCTTGCTGGGCCAGCTGCTTGAGAATGGCGAACATCATGTCTTGCTTGCGCATGGCACTGCAGTTTTCGATGTCAAGCTCTTCGGCAAATGCCAGTAGCTCGGCAGGGGATCGGGTCTTCAATTCCTGTAAATTCATGGGATACTCGGTGTCGTCTTCTTTTATCAAAAAGGAAATCTTGCAACCTGTGCGAGGGGTGTCTAAAACCAGCCCGGATTATCGTTATAAATGTGCTTTAATGTTCTCACCGCGTTGTCCTGTGCCAAACCTTTTTGGCGAGCGTCCTAGGTCAACAGCTTTTGTGGATTTATTACTAGACAATCCCCTTATAGCTACGCCCCAAAACCCTGTCAAGAGAATATGTATATCGGTAACCCGTTGGATCGATTTTCTTGACCTGAATATCAGGCAATCGCTAATAAACCGCTGTAATTCAATGAAAATAGTCCCTAGAACGGCTCAACCACAGCCAGGATCACGATGATGATCATCATAATAGTCGGGACTTCGTTAAGAATCCGGAAATAGCGGGCGCTTTTTTCGTTCTCGTCGCGCGCGAAAACCTTCACCCGCTTGGCCAGAACCCCGTGAACCCCGGACAAAAGAAAGACCAGCAGCAGCTTCGTATGCATCCACCCTTCGGATTTATAAACCGCCCAGTTGGAATAAAGCATCAGCAGCCCGAAAACCCACGCCGCGATCATCGCCGGGTTGATGATGATCTTGAGCAGCCGCCGCTCCATGATCTTGAACGTCTCCGACATCTCGGAGCCTTTGGGAACGTCGGCATGATAGACGAACAGGCGCGGCAGATACAGCATCCCCGCCATCCACGCCATGACGCTGATGATATGCAGCGCCCGGATCCACTCGAAATGCGCGGTCAGAAACTCGTCCATGTCGGCTCCCCGGCGTTAGAAAACTTGCGAAATTACGGCTTTTTTGACATAAGCAACGCTGTGCCGCCGCAACAGCCCCACTTGAACATAACGGCGGCGCGAAAACAAGGCGACGATGGATAAGGAAGAAAAACAAAGAAAATCGGATACGCAGGTAGCGGGCTTCGTCTCCGCCACGTATGTCGGTCTGGCCGGAGCCTTCGGCAAGGGCGCGGCGGAACTGATCGACACGCCGAACGAATTCGCCGCGCCGTATCTCGCGGTGGCGGCCCTGACCTGTCTGTTCCCGGCCCTCAAAACCGCCCGCGAATATAAAGACCATGTGCCCGCAGAATTCGCCAAGGGCATGATCGTGCCCTTTCTGGCCCTCAACCTGATCTGGGGGAAAATCGAATACGACCACAGCCCGGATGATTTCTTCGCCCGCTACGAACAAACCGCCATAACACCGGCTTCGGATAAGAACTAGGCGGCCTTAGATAGATCAAGCCCGGAACGCATACAACACCGCCCGTACACCTCAGGGCAAATCCTCTTGCCGCCTTCCGCGCATACGCCCGTCTTCCCGACATGATCGCGCACCAGCGTCGCCATCCCCTCGATATAGGCCGCCGAAACGCCCACCGTCTGCGCCCGGTAATAGCCGGGCAGGGCGAGTTTCTCCGCCACATGCCGATATTCAATATCCAGCTCAACCAGCGTCTCGACGTGTTCCTGCGTAAAGGCGTGCGGATAAATCACCACCGCCTTCTTGTCCGCAGCCGCCTTCTCCAAAGCCTCCTCAACCGACGGCCCGATCCATTTGAGCGGCCCGACCCGGCTCTGGTAACAGCCCTGCCAGTCGATGGACGAAACGCCCAGCGCCTTGCACAGCCCCTCGACGATCCGCGCCGCGCTCTGCTCGCACTGCCACTGATAGGGGTCGCCCCCCTTGATGACCTTCTCCGGCAACCCGTGGGCGGAAAACAAAACGCGCGGATTCTCATGCCCGTCCGCCTGCGCGTGTTTATAGACCGAGAGAATATTTTCAACCGAGGCCCTCACAAACCCATCGTTTTCAGGATAGCAGCAGATCACGCTGGAAGGCGGATGATACCCCGCAACGTCCGCCGCCTTCTTCCAATTCTCAAGCGAAGACCATGTTGTGGTCGTTGAAAACTGCGGATAGAGCGGCAGGAACACGATCCGGTCCGCGCCCCAGTCGCGCACCTCGCGCACGACTTGCGGCGCCATCGGGTGCCAATACCGCATGGAAACGAACACCTTAAACCCCTCTCCCAGAACCTTCTCAAGCGCCGCCGCCTGCGCCTTGGAATTGTCCAAAAGGGGCGATTTATCCCCCAGCTCCTTGTAACTGTCCGAAGCCTCGCGCTTGGAACGCTTGGAGCTGATATACGCCGCCAGAAAACACCGGATCGGAATAGGGGCCCCGATGATATTTTTATCCATGAAGAAATTCATCAGGAACGGCTTAATCGCGCCCTTGGAATCCGGCCCGCCGAGATTGAACAAAACGACCGCGATCTTGCTCATACGCTCAAACTCCGCAACGTCTTAACCATCAACTCGACATGCTCCACAGGCGTATCCTTGTGGATTCCATGGCCCAGATTGAAAACGAATGGCCCGCCCGAAAAATCCTTGACGATTTTCTCCACACCCATGACCAGCGCATCGCCCCCGGCCAGCAGACACGCCGGGTCAAGATTGCCTTGCACCGGAACGCTGGTCTGGAGGATCCGCGCCGCCCATTTCGGATCGATCTGCGGATCCAGAGAAACCGCATCCACCCCCGTATCCTGAAGGTACGTGATATAATTCACACCCGCCCCGCGCGGAAACCCGATGATCGGAACACGGGGGTAGGGGTCGCGGATCAGATCAATGATCTTACGCGTCGGGCGGCAGACCCACTTGCGGAAAAGCTGCGAATCCAGAGCCCCAGCCCAGCTATCGAAAATCTGAACGACCTCCGCCCCGGCCTGAATTTGCCGGATCAGATAGGCCGCCGTCGCCTCGACCAGCAGATCCATCATCGCGTCCAGAACCTCCGGATTCCGGTAGGCCATCAGCTTAATCTCATGAAAATCCCGGCTCGATCCGCCCTCGACCATGTAACACGCCACCGTCCAGGGCGCCCCGGCAAACCCGATCATCGTTGTGCTGGCCGCTCCCTCCGCCACAAGCCCGGAACGAACCTTCTTCACCGTCTCGTAGACCGGGGCCAGAACCGCATCGAAATTCTTGAAATTCAGCTTGGCCGCGCCCGCCCCATCGCGGATCGGCTCCAGCTTCGGCCCCTCGCCCTCAAGAAATTCCAGCTTTTGCCCCAAAGCCTGAGGAATAACCAGAATATCCGAAAATAAAATCGCCCCGTCCATCCCGAACCGCCGGATCGGCTGCAATGTCACTTCCGCGGCCAGATCGGGGTTATAAACCATATCCAGAAACCCCCCGGCCTGCTTACGCAACTCCCGGTATTCCGGCAAATACCGCCCAGCTTGCCGCATGAACCAGAACGGCACATGGTCCGGCTTGTGCTTGCCAAGCACTTCAAGCATATTTTTCTTAACGCCGACCATTCAATCCATCCTCCTGAAAGCGCCCTCAGGATAACGAAAAATAAAAATAGAAAAAGATTTTTTAAAAAGGTTTTTTTAGATAGTAGGGGGGTGTGCAAACTGGGGATCAAACTTATTACGGATTCCACTCACAGGCTCCCGAAAAGCAACCCTCTTGCAAACCCGGCGATTCGACTCGATTCCTCCCGATAACCCGATTTCAGCCTGTGTCTTTTTCCCAATCGGTATAAGCACCCAAACCCGATCCGGGATAAAATATGGGTAACTTCATCCTCAATTTAATACAAAAACCGCTCTTCGATTCCCACACAGAGTTTTACAGAGCATTAGTATGATATTAATATATTTTATGTCAGATACGGTCATGGGGATCCCCTAATCGTAATAGAGATTCGCGAATCGATATGTTTCAGGAAGCGTTTAAAAAACTCGAAATTGAAGAAGTGGCTGTGATCATTGATCAGGTCAACAAACTCGTTGACGGCAGCCTCTTCGACCCGCTGGAAACCACAATTCTGGCCATCGAGCTCCCATTTTACCCCGGATTCCGCTTTCTGGACATCTCAGATCATGCCACCAATCCGCCCTTGCAACGTTTTGCGCTGGAACGGGATTCCACCTACACGCTTCTGGACTGGACCTACCGTCCGATCTACGCCGTCAATGAAAAGGCACCTCTGACGCTCGACCCGGAAAGCGTCCTCGAATATGTCCGCTTCTTCTTCTCTCACGTCCGGGGCCGTCACGGCCGCTTCGTCGTGGCGGAAAGCCTTGAGAACATTCAATGGAAGGAAGAACCCTCGCCCGCCGAGCGCAAATCTTTGGGCAAGCTGGTCGAACCCCTGAAAATCATCGAAAAACTCAAGCACGGTGTCTACAAGCTCGAAGCCAAGATGATGCTGAAGGATACCCTGTTCAAGGCCGACATTTACGTCGAACCGAACGGCAAGGTGGTTATGGGCAACCACGATATACTCCTCGAAAAAATGCCCGTCCTCGATCACGCCACCGGCCAATAAGTCTGGCGCTTCCGGCAGGGCAGGGAACACCCTGATCCCGTCCGTTTTTAAGCTTTCCTTAAATCCTGCTTAACCATCTGTTAAGTCATTGTCTAAAAACAGATATTTTTTTAAAAACAGGTCGATTTTTTCCTGTTTTGGTAGGAAAGCTTTAACCCATCCACGCGCATAATTGATCTCATACGCAGGAAACTGCGGGGGTCTGGACAGTTTGAGCAGGATGGTTCCAAGTCAAAATGAGCGATATCATTGAAAAAACTTTTGGTCCGAAGAGCCGCAACGAGCGAATTTGCCGCGTGGCCTATACGTTGAACCATGAACAGCCCGTCCTGTGCACGATTATCGACGACACGCCGCTCTTCTACTTCGACGACGACGAGTTCGACGGAGAGGAAATTTTCGAAGGCGGCTACGACGATGCCATCCTTGAACGCGAGATTGAGCTTCTGAAGGAAGAAATCGCGGCCTACGAAAAATACACGATCTATCCCGCCGAAGACCGCGAACAGCGGATGAAAGAATTTTCCGAAAATATCGAAACCGCTCTGGCCGACGAATTTGTGATCGCCGCCGACAACGCCGTGGAGACGCTCGTATCCATCATCCGCCAAAGCCGCCTCGCCGCCGCTTTCCTGGAACTTGCGTACAAGCACGGCGTAAAAATCATGAACAGCCGTCAGATCGAAAACGCTTTCTACGATCGCCGCAGCGCGACCATTCTGATCAACCCCGACATGGAACAGCCAGAGCAGATCCTTCTGCTTACGCGCGAACTGCGCCGCCACTGGCAGCACCGCCAGGGCGCGTTGATCAATCCCCTGCTCTTCCACCCCGACAACGCCATTCTCGTCAACCGCGTTCAGGAAGCCGATCTGACCTCCGCCATGGTCCGTGTCGCATGGGAGCTTCAACTTTCCGGCTATCGTGGCGTCTGGGACCGCATCGAGGATTCCCCGATGTACGATCTGGGCCGTGCCTATGCCCGCGAGGCGAACGAGGATTTCCGCACCATCAACAACGGCACGGCCAGCGCCGCCGTATTCGAGGCATGGTTCCTCTCTGAACGCTGCCGCCATCAGGATAAAAAGCTGGTGCAGGCAATGCTTGCCGACTATCGCGGCTACGTCTTCAGCGACATTCAGTCGTCCAAGACCCTGACCGCCGAATTGATCTCCGGTCTGGGCAGCATGCCATTCGGCAAAAATTACCTGGCCGTCCATGCCAGCATCATCATGAACGACCCCATTTTCACGGAGGTGCGCGACCGCTCGAACGCGAATTTCCTTTGGTTCATCAAGTTCGAGCGCTCCTTCAAGGAAACGGAACACGACTTGCAAAACGGTCTGGACTTATCCACACACGACATTCGTCATGTGGTCAAATCCAAAGGTCAGGACCCCACCCATGCAAGCGAACCAACCGCAAAAATTATTCAACTTTTCGGATCTCAAGAGACAGATAGCGACGCTCAGAACGCACGAAAACCGGGCCGCCGCCTCGCAGGCACAAAGGGCGGACGCAAACCTCGAAGCGCAACCGGCGAAAATATCATTCACCTCAAATTCGGATCAGAGGAATGATCGCCCGCTCTACGATTTCGATTTTTTGACGAACGATGGGGCATCTGCGTTGAAGTCAAAATGGACTCCCAAAACGACCTACGATCTCATCGCCGAAAAAATGACTCTCGGCCTGTCCGAGCTTGAGCGCTGGACCATTCAGGAGCTGCTGGCCGGTTCCTCTTCTTCCCTGAATGACGATCTGGCCGCCTTCTGCTCATATGGCGAAGTTCTCAGCCGCTGCTTTACCATCATCAACGAAAGCCCGACCGCCCGCCCGATGGTGCAGGAAGCTCTGGCCGCCAAGTGGCAGATCGCCCTCTTTGATCTCAACGGCGGCGATTACTGGATCGATGTAGAGGAAAAGCTGATCCTGCTCGACAGCAACGCCCTCACGCCGACCGCACTGGGCCGCTCCGTCTACTTCAAGAACATGGTGATTGTGACCCTCATCAAGGCTCTGCGCGATATCTGGCAGGAAAAACGCCACGGCGGCTTCGATGAGGATTACAAGGTCGAATATGTCATGACTATGGAACGTGTCCGCGCCGCTGACTGCGACGTGCTCTCCGTCATCGTGGCATGGGAACTCCGCAGCGGCGCCTATCCCGATCTGTGGCGTCACCTCATCGGATCTGAAAACGGCGACATGGCGATGGCCTTCTCTGCACATCTGGAGCGCAGCGCTGCCGGACATTTCAACGGACAGGCGGCGGCCACCGCGTTCCGCCAGTGGTTCCGTTGCGAGACGCGCGTCAATACCTGCGACCACAACACGCTGGAATATCTCGACGACGTTTTGAAGGAAACCCGTGAGCACAACCCCTTCGGCAAAAAGAAACCTACGGCGATGAATATCGAGGTTCTTTCCTGCCTGCCGGACCGGACGGCGTATTTGCAGGGCTTCGGCGCCGAGATCCTCTCCGATCCGCTTTACTGCGGCATGGAGGACCCGATAAACCAGTCGCACCTCTTCCACATACTCTATGATCTGGAAGCGACGATTGTTGAAAGTGTGCCTTTCCGCGATGCCGATCTGGCCCGTAAGATTTTCCCTGCGCTGGAAAGTGCCGAAATCCGCCAAATCACCAAGGCCGACCAGCAATAACAGGAGCAACGCGATCTACGCGCTGTCCTTTTGTTTCCAGAGAGGATTCTTGAGGGAGGCCAGCATCTCCTCATGTGCCGCCAATTCTTCGGCGCTGGCGGCATGGGGCCGGGCCGGGCGCAGAACACGGTCCTTCTTGGCCGTATAGTCTTTTTGCGTGGCAACTCCCGAGCTTTCCGAGACAAGCCCCAACCCATGCTGTCGTCCGCCCAAAAGCTCAAGGTACACTTCCGCCAGAAGCTCGGAGTCGAGCAATGCGCCGTGAAACGTCCGGTTGGAATTGTCGATCCCGAACCGCCGGCACAGCGCATCGAGGTTCGCGGGCGAGCCCGGAAATTTCCGCCGCGCCATCGCGGCCGTGTCCAGCGCCCGGCTCCACGCCAGCGGCGCATGCCCCACCAACTTTAATTCATAATTCAGGAAACGCATATCGAACTCGGCGTTATGGATGACCAGCGTGCTGTCCTCGCCGATGAATTCCAGAAACTGCGTATAGACTTGCGAAAAGACGGGCTTGTCTTTCACAAATTCATTGGTAATCCCGTGGATAGCCACACTCTCGGCAGGGATATCCCGCTCGGGGTTGATATAAAGCTGCAACGTCCGCCCGGTGGGGATATGGTTGAGCAGCTCGACCGCGCCGATCTCCACCACCCTGTGCCCCTGTTCGGGGTCGAGGCCTGTGGTTTCCGTATCCAGAACGATCTCAAGCATAGGAGAGACTCTCCAGCCACGCCTTCATGAACAGGGCATTCTGCCGCTCCAGCGTGGCGGCATAGGCGGCCGTATCCCGGTCCAGCTCGGCGATCTTGGTGCGAACGCAGCCGAAGGCGTAAAGGTCATCGACAAAATGCTCGAACGTCCCGCTGATCTGCACCTCGCTCACCTCCGGGTGAAATTGGACGCCCAGCGCGTTCCGCCCGAACCGGAAGGCCTGATTTTCATAGAGCGCCGACGACGCGAGCCGCACCGACCCCTTGGGCAGGTCGAACGTATCGCCGTGCCAGTGAAACATGCTGGTTTTTTCCGGCGCGAGATGGACAAGCGGGCTGCTTTTCCCTTCTTCGGTCAGGGCAATCGGCAGCCAGCCAACCTCCTTGCCGTTCGGCCCCGGATACACGTCCGCGCCCAGCGCCCGCGCCATGATCTGCGCACCAAGACAAACCCCCAGAACCGGCTTGTCCTCCTCCAGACGCGCCTGTGCGACCTTGATCTCTTCAAGCAAATAAGGATGTGCCTCCGCCTCATAGACGCCCATCGGCCCCCCCATGATGATCAGCAGATCAGCGCTGAGAATCTCCTCCGCCGGAATAGGCTGCTGGGGCGTGTTGATGTAGCGGTATTGATACCCGCATTCCCTTAGAATCGGCGCAAAGGTGCTGAGGTCTTCGCCCGGATGATGTCTGAAAACGATGGCCTGCCTCGTCATACGCAAATACTCTTATCGCTGGATACGCATGGTCATCGGATTGTGATCGTTCTCACGGGCGTTTTCAAGCCTTTCAGCCTCATTGCCGCCACGCACCAACTGTAATATCTCTTGCAATTCCCGCATCGACTGCGCCCGCCCCAGCCCGGTATGAATCACATAGTCCGCACGCGCCCGCTTTTCGGCATCCGGCATTTGCCGCGCCAGAATAGCGTTGAACTTCGCCTCGTCCATCCCCGGCCGCCCCATCACACGCGCCTTCTGTAAAAACGCGGGGGCACTGACAACGATCACGCCATCCAACCGCCGTTCCGCGCCAGTTTCATACAATAGCGGAATTTCAAGTACGGCGATCTCCGCGCCTTGAACCCGGCATTGCCGCAAAAAAGCGTCCTGGGATTTCCGCACCAGCGGGTGGAGGATGCTCTCAAGTTGCAAACGCAAACCCTCATCCGCAAAGACGATCTTTCCCAATTCCCGGCGGTTGATGGCCTTGGTGTGCTTGTCGTAAACATTGGGATAATCGCGCGGCGGAAACGCCGCCTGTAAAGCCGCGTGCGCCTCACTCTTGGGTGTAAGCAGCCTGTGCACGGCGGCGTCGGAATCATGCACGGGAATCCCCAGCACCTTCATCATCGCCGCAACGGTCGATTTCCCCATTCCAATCGAACCCGTAAGCCCCAGAACGATCATCCGCCCACCATCTTGGTAAGCTCGTCCGTCACTTCGGGCATCACGCCATGCCACAGGGCGAAGCCGGGCCGCGCCTGATGCAAAAGCATCCCGATCCCGGTCACTGTTCTGTTCCCCCGCGTCTGTGCCTCCAGCAGCAGCGGAGTCATCAGCGGCGCGTAAACGATGTCATGCACCAGCGCCTTCGGCGACAATCCTTCAAGCGAAAGCGTGAGCGCAGGTTTGCCCGTCATGCCCAAAGACGTTGTGTTGACCACCAGATTGGCCTGCGATAGGGCCTTGATGCCCTCCGCGCTGTTCCACCCCAGCCGTTTAATCCTGTCCTTCAGGCTCGCGCTGGCGATCAGCGCATCGGCCTTCTCCGGCGTCCGGTTGCTCAGCCATATCTCGGGAACGCCCTCCTGCAATAATCCCTGCACCACAGCCCGCGCCGCGCCGCCAGCTCCAAGAACAACGGCGGGCCCGGCCTTGAAATCAAAATCCGGCGCATGGGATTTGAGATTCTCGATAAACCCGAACACGTCGGTATTGGTTCCGTGCAACGCGCCGTCCTTGATCGTGACCGTATTGACCGCCCCCACGATCCGCGCCAGATCGTCCACATGATCGCACAGCGCCATCACATCCACCTTGTGCGGCACCGTGACGTTGAACCCCTTGAATCCGGAAGCCTTCAAAGTCCGTATGCCGTCCGCCAGCCCCTCGCACGACAAATCGACAAGCTCATAAGAACCGCTCAAACCATAGTGCTTGATCCAGTGCCCGTGTATCATTGGCGATTTGCTGTGACTGACCGGATGCCCGACCAGCCCGGTTTTTGTAAAGCTCATGGCCCTATCCCGTGCTGCTCATAAAGATAACCCAGAAGCGCGGGCAGGGGCAGCCCCATGATCGTAAAAAAATCGCCCTCGATCCGGGTAAACAGCCACACTCCGGCCCCTTCGATCTGGTACGCGCCCACGCACGCCGTCAGAGCAGGACCCGCCTGATGGGCATAAGCCGCCAGAAAATCCTCGTCGAAATCCCGCATCGTCAGGTCCGCATGCTCGGCATGGCTCCACAAAACCTTGCCCCCTTGCGCCGCGGCAACGCCGGAGATCAGCCTGTGCGTTTTACCGCGCAATCCGCGCAATTTCTCGATCGCGTCCTCGGGAGTTTTTGCCTTGTTGATGATCCGCTCGCCCAGACACAAAATCTGATCCGAACCAATCACAAGTGCATCCGCGTTTTCACGTGAAACAGCCAGCGCCTTTTCCCGCGCCAGCAAAAGGGATTTCTCCGCCGGGCCGAGCGCGGCGTTTTGATCCATGATCGAATATTCGTCGATTTTCGCGGGAATGACGCCGAACGATAACCCGGCCTGACGCATCATCGCTTGCCGCGCCGCGCTGCCGGACGCCAGAATCAATCGGCTTGAAGCCTCATTTTTCAAAGGTGCTGGAGGTGTCGCCACTTTCCCGCTCCCTCTTGGCCTGCAAAAGGCTCATGATTTCCGCAGACGTTTCCTCGATGGATTTTTTTGTCACGTCGATCACCGGCCAGCCGTATTTGTTGAACAGCCGCCGGGCCTTGCGGATTTCATCTTCGATCTTCTCCTCGTCCAGATACTCGTTCTGGTGCAGGATTTTCTGGTCGGCCTTATCGGATTTCAGCCGCGACTTGCGGATATGCATCAGCCGTTCCGGTGAGGCCGTCAACCCGACGTAAAGCGGCGCCTCAAGCATGAAATGCTCCTCCGGCGTATCGACGCCGGGGACCAGCGGAATATTCGCCGCCTTGATCCCGCGCCGCGCCAGGAACACGCTGGTCGGCGTCTTGGAGGTTCGTGACACGCCGACCAGAATGACGTCCGCCTTCTTGAGCCCGTTCAGGCTCCGCCCGTCATCGAACCGCATCGCGAAATCGATCGCCGCCACGCGTTTGAAATAGGCATCGTCCATCGTGTGCTGCAAGCCCGGAACGCCCTTGGGCGAGCGCCCCAGATACGTCGAAAGCCCATGAAAGATGGGGTCCAGAACCGGAATACACGGAACGCCCAGATGCTCGCAGCAATCAATCACGCGCCGCCGCATCTTCTCGTTCACAAAGGTAAAGATGACCGGGCCGGGGGCTTCCTCGATCCGTTGGATCACCTTCTCAAGCTGTTTCTCAGTTCGCACCAGCGGCCAGAATTTCTGGTTCGGCTCGATATCCTCGAATTGCGCAAGACACGCCCGCGAAAGCCCAAGCAACGTTGTGCCCGTGGCGTCGGAAACGAGATGCAGGTTGAACTTGCGCCGTTTTTTTGTCATGCCGCCTCTTCCGAGCCGCCCGCGCCCTCAATCCGGTCCTTAAACCGCTGGATGTAAAGCGCCTGAAAATCGACGGGCGAAAGCAGGACCGGCGGAAAGCCACCCTGCTGCGTAAGGCTCGCAAGAATCTGCCGCACGAACGGAAAGGCGAGCCTCGGCACCTCGATCAAAAGGATCGGGTGGTGCTGCTCGTGCGGTACCTCGCCGCCGATGGAAACCGTGGAACCGTAAACTACCTCGGCGATGAAGATCGTGTCTTTCCCGCGCCGCGCATTGACCTGTGCGCTCAGGGCAACCTCGTAATAATTCTCGATCTTCGGATTCTGAATCCGGCGCGCATCCATACTGATATTGATCTCAAGCTCCGGCATCGGCTGGTCGCCGCGCAGCGATTGCGGAGCGCCGGGGTTCTCAAACGAGATATCCTTAACATACTGCGCATGGATCGTGACCGGAATGTTGCGCACGCCGATCTTGGCTTCGTCTTCCTCGTTCTTCTTCGGCCCCTGCGACCCGTTTGTCTCGCTCATTGTGTTGTCCTTCATTCCTCAATATTTAAAGATGATCAGCGCCCGAAGGCAGCTCTTTGCTTACCACGAACCCTCTTGAAACCTCAAGGGTTCAGCGTAATTTAGGCCCGGAGCCCTTGCTGTTTTTTCCATCCTCGTCCAGCCGCTCGTACTCCCCCTCGATCACGGATGAGTCGTTGGCGGCGGCGGGGCCTCGCCACGAGGCCTGTTCGTAGGAACTATAATAGGCGCCCTCGAAACGCGCCGACCGTTCAAGCCGGTCCCGCAGACGGCGGCGCACGGCGGGTATCAACAGCATAAGCGCTATGAGATCGGTAATAAGTCCGGGGATCAGAAAAAGCACGCCTGCTGTAATGAGACACAGCCGGTCGAAAACCTCGGCGGGCGGCAGTGTTCCCCGTCTTATGTCTGCCCCGACAGGCCTGAGCGCCTGCCAGCTCTGATGCCGGATGAGGGCAATGCCCGCAACGGCGTTAAGCACGCACACCAGCAGCGTGGCACCGAGTCCGATAGCGTGCGCCGCGAACACGAACGCGGTCAGCTCCAACAGGGGAAACACGATGAATAAGAACAAAAACGGCATACACTTCTCCTGACATGCCAAAAAGTGGGCGCAGTATGCCCCTATTCGCACGGAAACGAAAGAAAAACAGTGGTAAAATGATCCTTTAAACGCTAACTTATCGGCAGAACACAGCCAAACAAAAGAGCAGGATAGACCTTTGCCTCCCGATCTGATCGTTTATGCCCTTGTAACCGCTGGATTGATCTTCTGGCTGCGGAGCATTCTGGGCACCCGCAACGGGGATGAGGGCGACCGAGCGGCGCCCTATCTGAAACCTGATCCCGCAGCCCGCGCCCTTGAGGGCCCCGGCGCCTCGCGTAGCGGTCAGACCGGATCGGAAGACCGCATTGCTGAGCTGGCAGCCAACCCCAAGGGGAACGCCTTCATAATGGACAAGACTGTCGAAATGGGCCTGCTCGAAATTGCGGCCTCTGATCAGTCCTTCGATATCGATCGCTTTATTCAGGGCGCCCAGGACGCCTTCGTTTTCATCGTGGAATCCTTCGCCGACGGCGATCGCGACACGTTGCGCGATCTTCTGGCTCCTGTGGTGTTTGATGCATTCGACGGGGCGATCACGGCCAGAGTCCAGGCCGGGGAAACCCTTCATACCGAAATCAACGCCATCAAACGCGTGGAAATCACCGCCGCCGGTCTAGAGGGCCGTCTTGCGAAAATTACCGTCCGCTTCATCGCGGAGGAAGTCACCTATACGCGCAACACGCAGGGCGATATCGTCGAGGGCCATCCCGAACGTGTAACCCAGATGCGCGATCTCTGGACGTTTTCACGTGAAACACGCTCACGCGATCCCCGCTGGCTGGTCACGGAAACACTTGTGGACACGCAGCACGACAGCGAGACCCTTCCGAACTCCACCTCCGTCATTCACTAGGTCGTCATAATTTTTCCGGTCCCGCTCTTTTGAGCCGCGCCCGCGCATGGTAAACCTGAAGCCATGCGAAGGTTTTTGTGTCTCGTTCTGATGTTGGTTCTCGCCGGGTGCGGCGAAGAAGAACAGCCGGCGGAAAAGGAAAAGATCATGCAGCTTGTCCCGGCCTCGTTTTCCGATCTTCCCGGCTGGGGGCAGGACGACCTGCAAACGCTCGCCCCCGCCTTTGAGCGCACCTGCGCCCGCATGCTCAAGGCCGCCCCCGAGAAACCGCTCGGCCCCCTCCCGCAGGCTGGAACCTTCGCCGACTGGCACCCCGCCTGTAACGAATTTTCGGCCCTTAACGAAAAAACGCCGCAAACCCTCAAGGCCTATTTCGAAAAAAACTTCACGCCCCACGCCGTCCTGCTCGATCAATCCGCCGAAGGCTTGTTCACGGGTTACTACGAGGCGCAGCTGAGCGGCTCTCGAACGCAGAGCGGCCCTTACAACATCCCCCTCTACGCCCGCCCGGACGATCTCGTGATGGTCGATCTTGGCAAATTCCGCGACGAACTCAAAGGCCAGCGTATTGCAGGCCGCGTGAAGGGCGGCGACCTCGTGCCCTATGAAACAAGGGCGCAAATCGTCGCAGGCGAATGGCCGCATAACGACAAGGCGCTTGTGTGGGTCGATGATGCGGTGGACGCGTTCTACGTGCAGATTCAAGGCTCCGGAATCGTAACGCTGGACGATGGCTCCGAAATCCGCATCGGCTACGCAGGGCAAAACGGTCACCCCTACACCGCTATCGGGCGCGAACTCATCGCGCGCGGCGCGTTGACGAAAGATAATGTCTCGATGCAAACCATCCACGACTGGCTGGCCGCCAACCCCGCGCTGGCCGACGAAGTGATGAACGTCAATAAATCATACGTCTTCTTTACGGAAATCAGCGGCGAAGGCCCGCTGGGCGGCGAAAACGTGCCGCTCACCCCGCTGCGCTCGCTCGCGATCGACCGCTCGATCTTCCCCTATGGCCTGCCCTTCTGGCTGGAGGCGGGGCATCCGGTCGAAAAAACAACGCCGATCCGCCGCCTCATGGTCGGGCAGGATACCGGCGGCGCGATCCGGGGGGCCGTTCGCGGCGATGTCTTCTGGGGGCACGGCGAAGAAGCCGAACGCATGGCCGGCCCGATGAAATCAAAGGGACGATACTGGGTGCTGCTGCCAAAAAAATGATGATTCACTTTTGAAACTCGTTAGTCTAGAATCATACGGGGAATGTGTTCCTGTCGGGAGCCTAGCTCATCCGGGCCGCCTCCGGCATGCTTATAACCAG
>JAANMX010000786.1_pt1 | contig 39735 bp, 39 predicted proteins | sample 7279681 | NCBI WGS metagenome assembly JAANMX01 (sample SAMN14094542, study PRJNA606508) | bioreactor metagenome | isolation source: A lab-scale SPAN reactor treating ammonium-rich wastewater day 351 | place: Ireland: Galway | collected 2018-01-01 | reverse complement strand
TGTGTTGAATTGGCGCGACTTCTGACACAATGGTCAAAGAAACTGAATCACTCCAACAGGTTCGTCGTGTGTTCGGGGGGTGGGCCGGGAATTATGGAAGCGGCCAACAGGGGAGCAGCTCTTGCAAAGGGCAAATCCATCGGGCTCAATATCAGTCTTCCGTTTGAACAATTCTCAAATGGTTACATCAGCAAAGGCCTGAATTTCGAGTTTCACTACTTCTTCATGAGGAAGTTCTGGTTCGCGTATCTCGCAAAGGCCCTCGTTGTTTTCCCGGGCGGCTTCGGCACGCTCGACGAACTCCTTGAGTTGCTGACATTGCTGCAAACCGACAAAATCAGGAAGAAAATGACTGTTGTTGTGTATGGTACGGAGTATTGGAAACGAGTGATCAATTTCGAGGAAATTGTCCGGATGGGAATGGCGTCCCCCGAGGATCTCTCCCTATTCAAATTCTGCGATGATCCGAAGGAGGCGTTCGAGTACCTCAGAGATTCTTTGCTTCAGAATTATCCGACTGACTGACGCTGGTTGCCTTTGCGTCGTGAAACGTGTACCTTTGTACAGCGGGGATGACTTGGTTTCGACGGTGAGTGAGATGGTCAGGAACGCATACCGTGCTCTCCGAGTTGCACGATAATAAAGCGGAAAACCATAAGTGCTAACTACGATTACGCACTCGCTGCTTAACTAAACCTTAAGTAGCGCGTCTCGCAAAGTCTTTTCTGCCGGACTTTGTTGAGGCGACGACTCAGGCAGAATAGCGTCACTCGTTCCTCAAGTGGAGGGCGCGAAGTCCGCCGCAAGCGGGCCTACTTGAGGTTGCTTCATCAACGTCCTGTTTGTCGGATGTGATGCGGCGAGGTGTAAAAGACAAACTATGTATGTAGTGGTCCTGATGGTCTTCTCTTCGGACGCGGGTTCGACTCCCGCCATCTCCACTTGAAACGCTCTCAGCCGGGTTGGTGAGAGCGTTCTTTTTGCTTTGTCACCTCCTAAAAAGTATGAGAACTACCATTCATTTCACGAAAATGTCGGGTGCGGGCAATGATTTTATCGTTGTAGACAACATGACCCGACGATTGAGCGTGGATTACGCCCGGATGGCGAAAGCTGTGTGCTCCCGACATTTCGGCATAGGCGCGGACGGGTTACTTATTCTAGAGCCCGGTCAGGATTGTGACTTCTTCATGCGATACTACAACGCGGATGGAAGCTATGGCGGCATGTGTGGAAACGGAGGGAGGTGCATTGCCAGGTACGCCTTTCTTGCAGGAATATCCGGAAGGAAACCACGGTTTGCTGCCCTTGATCACGTGTATGAGGCAGATGTTTTAGAAGCCTCGGTTAAGCTTTGTATGAAAGCTCCTAAGGTGCTAAAAGATAAGGTATTAGCACGTGACACATCCGGTGTATTCGTTGACACTGGTTCTCCACATTTTGTATGTGAAATTGCAGATGTGAATACAGTTGATGTAACGTCTGTTGGTCGGGCTATTCGTATGCATAGAGCCTTCGCCCCGGATGGTTGCAATGTGAATTTCATCGAGCGTATCGGACAGAATCAGTTATCCCTCCGAACATACGAACGTGGCGTGGAAGCCGAGACGCTGGCCTGTGGGACCGGCTCTGTTGCTGCAGCCATTTCAGCGGCTGTTTGGCATCAGATGCCATCACCGATTGAGGTCAGAGTACGCAGCGGAGAAAGTGTTCATGTTTCCTTCGATCGTAAGGATGATGTTTTCTCGAACGTCATACTCGAAGGCAGTGCTCACGTTCTGTTCAGTGGCGTTTTCGAGTATGAGACTGAAAGCAACGTGATTCTTGATCCCAAATCTATCCAGAGGATAGGTCAGTGAACGAAGGGAAAGAGATTCTTGTCATCATAAACCCTTATGCAGGAAAGCGAAACGGGAAGGGGGCAGTTCAAGAGATTAGAGCAGGGATCGTACGTCACGGGCTCGACGCACGAGTTTCAATCACAGAGAGCCCTGGACATGCAACGCTCTTAGCTCAAGAAGCAACGGAGCCCGTGGTTGTTGCGGCCGGTGGTGACGGGACAGTTAATGAAGTCGTCAATGGTTTGATTGGAACAAGCAAGACGCTTGGCGTGCTCCCGATAGGCTCAGGCAACGATCTCATAAAATCAATAGGTGTACCACGCGAAATCGACGCTGCGCTTAAAACAATCGCAGGAGGTAAGAGTATGCGAATTGACTGTGGCACGGTGAAATGTGGTGGGTCAAGCCGATATTTTGCTAACGGCGTCGGGATTGGATTCGATGCCGCAGTTGCATACCGGACGCAGCAGATAACATTCCTGCGTGGAACGGCTGTGTATATCATGGCAGTATTTCAGACTCTGGGAAAGTATATTGCGCCCGAGTTTACTATCTCAGTCGATTCACGTTCAACAACATCGCATAACCTCTTGATAGCTATTGGAAATGGACGCTGTGCCGGTGGCGGGTTCTACCTAACGCCCGATGCAAAGACCAGTGATGGACTCTTGGACATATGTATGATAGCTGATTTGCCGGTACGGAGGATATTGTCCATCATGCCTAAGGTCATGAAAGGCAGGCACACAGATTCGCCCGATGTTACCATGAGACTGGGGCGAAGAATCTCAGTCAAGGCAGAAGATCCGTTCTTCGTACATGCAGACGGAGAGATTGTTGGACAGAATGTTCATAATGTTGAAGTTGGGATTGTAGAGAAGGCGATTTCTGTGCTGGTTGGAGCCGAGGAGTAGCGCTGCAAATAATATGTATTATGTAAAGTTAAGCTCCCATTGTGTGCGTGATTGAATTGTACGCATCTGCAATAGCACTGACCTTCAATTCGATAAGCCCTCCTATCCGCAAAATCTGGCCACCGACCGTGCCAAGAACAGTTGCCTTGATATTGTACTTCTTCGCAATCGCCATCACGTTACTTACATCCTCCGGAGCAGTTGTCACAATCACTCTTGACTGATCCTCTCCAAACAACATGAAGTCATGCCGGGCGCCTGCAGTATGACCTTCAAGATCAATAGTTGCACCGATCCGTTTCGTTGCATTCGCTATGCAACTTTCTGCTATTGAAACCGCAAGGCCGCCATCTGAGCAATCGTGAGCAGATTTCACTATGCCTGTGTTAATCGCCTCAAGGCACGTGTTGTGAAGGCTTTTCTCTTCACTCAAGCTTAGCTCAGGTGCATCGCTGGCAACCATGCCATGGCAAACGGAGAGATATTCACTCCCGCCAATATGGCCGTGTGTCTCCCCGAGGAGCACGACAATATCTCCTTCATCCTTGAAAGCTGATGACGTGACATTTCGTAAGTCGTCAATAAGGCCCAACATACCGATGACTGGCGTTGGATAAACCGCCGCAGTCGGACTCTCATTGTAAAAGCTAACATTACCGCCGGTTACTGGAGTGTTGAACGCCCGACACGCTTCACCGATACCAGCCACAGCTTCTTTGAACTGCCAAAAAACCTCAGGCTTGTAGGGATTACCAAAATTAAGACAATTTGTTATTGCGACTGGTGTCGCACCGGTACAGACCACGTTCCGAGCCGACTCCGCTACTGCTATCATACCCCCACGGCGAGGGTTCAGATATACATACCTGCTGTTGCAGTCTGTTTTGATAGCAAGTGCTTTAAGAGACTCTTTTAGAAGGACTACTGCCGCATCAGATGAATCTAATAGTACGTTATTTGTTCGTACCATTGAATCGTACTGCTCGTATGCCCAGCGCTTACTGGCAACATTCGGGCTTGCAAGAAGCTGTAAAAGAACTTTGTTGTAGTCCTTGGGCTCTGGAAGATCGTGCGTGTTGAATGAACGGGTCTCCTTCAAGTACTCAGGCTCACTGGATTCACGAAAATAGACGGGAGCACCACCCCCAAGAACGAGCGAATCAGCCGGTACGTCAGCTACAATACCTCCCTTGTACGAAATCAAGAGTCTATCCTCGTCTATGACCTCGCCGATGATCTCTGCATGCAGATCCCACTTTGAGAATATCTTCTTGATATCCTCCTCACACCCCTTTTTCACCACAACGAGCATACGTTCCTGGGATTCAGAGAGCATGAGCTCGTAGGCTGTCATGTGTTCTTCGCGGGCAGGAACTCTGTCGAGGTTGATCTTCATCCCCGACTTCCCTTTTGCGCTCATCTCAGAAGTCGAACACGTGATGCCTGCCGCGCCCATGTCCTGAATACCGACAAGAAATCCGGAACGAATTGCCTCGAGTGAGGCTTCAAGCAAAAGTTTTTCCGTAAAGGGATCCCCAACTTGTACAGAAGGTCGCTTTGCTTCCGATGCCTCAGAAATCTCCTCTGATGCAAACGTTGCGCCATGAATTCCGTCCCTGCCTGTTGCCGAACCGACAATCATCACCGGGTTTCCTGCACCTCTTGCTATTGCGCTGGCCCACTCCTTGTGTTTGACCACGCCGACTGCCATTGCATTCACGAGTGGATTCTCATGATAACATTTATCAAAGTATATCTCGCCGGCAACCGTCGGAACGCCGAAACTGTTTCCGTAGTCACCAATTCCCTTCACAACACCTTTGAAGAGGTACTTTGTCCGGTCATTGTCGAGCGACCCGAACCGCAATGAGTCTAGTGCCGCTATCGGTCGGGCCCCCATCGTGAAGATATCACGCATAATACCTCCGACGCCGGTTGCAGCTCCCTGATACGGTTCAACTGCCGAAGGATGATTATGGCTTTCAATTTTGAATGCAACTGCAAGGCCATCTCCCACATCAACGAGGCCTGCGTTTTCCTCGCCGGCTCCCACAAGAAGTCGGCCGCCACTTCTCGGCAAAGTTTTCAAGACGGCAATTGAGTTCTTGTAGCTGCAATGTTCACTCCACATCACACTATAAATGCCGAGCTCGGTGTACGTGGGAATGCGTCCGAGAATTTTCAGAATTCTTCCGTATTCCTCCTCCGTCAAACCATGTTGGAGGGCGAGGTTTACGTCAACTGTAGGTTCGTTTTTCGTGTACTGCTCTTGCATCATACTCATTCCAGAACCATCAGAAGTTCACCTTTTTCAACGGCCTTTCCCTTCGTTACTCGGATTTCGATTACTTTCCCCGGCCGATGTGCTTTAATTTCATTCTCCATTTTCATTGCTTCGAGAACCACGAGTCCCTGCCCCTGCGATACGTCATCTCCGACGTTTACTTCAACTTTCACAACTAATGCAGGCATCGGGGCGTGAATGATCGTGCGACTATGCTCCGATTCAGATGCCGTTGCAAACTTCTTCAGCAAACGCATCCGCTCAGATTCAACATGAGCGTCTATTTGTTTTCCGTGCAACAGCATCCGATACGCGGCTTCATCCTTCTCAACCACTACTCTGGTTGATAATCCGTCGCTCAGTACTGAGAATGTTCTGATGTCGACTTGTTGAGCAGAAACCGGAGTCTTATTCCCGTCAACGAGAATTGACCCGTCTGTTCTAAGTTCGACTGTATGCTCGTTGCCGCCTATTGTCACATAGTACAGACTCAAGATTTACCTCCAGTGTTCAAACCGGGACGCCTTCCATTTACCGGGGGATACTGTGTGATTCTCCCCTGCGGCCGTCGTTATGTCCTCAAGGAAATCATGTTCAAGAAGTGCAGCAACAACTGCAGCAACTGTCTGTTCGGAGGGATTAAGCCTATCCAGCAACTCCGGTCGATAGTAGTTGTTCACGAAATGCGTATCAAAATCTCCCTCTACAAATTTCGGATGATTCAAGACAAACAGATTGAAGGGGATGTTCACACGAACGCCCATGATTTCATACTCACGCAATGCACGCTTCATCTTTGCGATTGCCTCGTTGCGGGTTTCACCGTGAGCGACAAGTTTGGAAATGATCGGATCGTAGTAGACAGAAATGGCGCCCCCCACTTCAACACCCCTGTCTTCACGAATACCGAATCCCTGGCTCGGTTTCAAATGTGTAATCGTTCCGGTTGAAGGGAGAAAATTGTTCACAGGGTCTTCAGCATAGATGCGACACTCTATCGCATGTCCTCTGAAAGTTACTTCCTCTTGAGTGAACGAAAGTTTCCCGCCCATTGCAATTCGGATTTGTTCATGAACGATGTCTCTTCCGGTACGCATCTCGGTTATCGGATGTTCCACTTGGAGACGGGTGTTCATTTCCAAAAAATAGTAGTTCTTTTCTTTGTCAACGAGGCACTCGATCGTTCCCGCATTCTCGTAACTACACGCTCGGGCTGCAGCAACAGCCATCTCCCCCATTTGTCGTCTCATTGCATCATCAACAATAACTGACGGCGTTTCTTCGATGACTTTCTGGTGGCGGCGTTGAATTGAACATTCCCGCTCGCCGAGATGGACGATGTTGCCGTATTTGTCAGCAAGGATCTGAAACTCAATATGGCGTGGATTGTCGAGGTACTTTTCAACGTATACTCTTCCATCACCGAATGCAGAACGTGCTTCGGATTGGGCTGCGGAAAAGGAAGTAGAGAGTTCATCGCTCGAACGTACAATCCGCATTCCTTTTCCGCCACCGCCTGCGGCCGCCTTGATCAGAATTGGAAATCCATGTTGTCGCGCGAAATCCCGTACTACCGATTCATCGGAGACGGCGTCCGGAGTTCCCGGAACTGTCGGCAGGCCCGCACTTCGGACGAGCTTACGCGCCTCGGTTTTATCACCCATTGCCCGAATCGATTCAGGCTTGGGGCCGATAAAGATAAGTCCCGCATCAATAACCTTCTGTGCAAATTCCGCATTCTCCGATAAGAAGCCGTAGCCAGGGTGAATTGCGTCAGCGCCGCATCTCCGTGCCGTGTCGATAATCTTCTCCATTACAAGATAGCTTTCGCGCGATGGCGGTGGCCCAATGCAATACGCTTCATCGGCACTCAACACATGCGGACTATTTCTGTCGGCTTCGGAATACACTGCAACAGCGGCAATCTCCATTTCTCTGCACGCACGGATAATGCGTACGGCAATCTCGCCGCGGTTTGCAATCAGAACTTTGTTGATCTTGCGAATCACAGGTAGATCATTTGCAGAGTTGTTGATTTCACGAAACCGGCATCGTCATGCATCGGCTAATTCCACCACGGTTGCCCCCGATCCGCCTTCGTTCCACTCGGCCAACCGGTATGATTTCACACGGGGATCGTGTGAAAGAAATTCCGTCACCTTCTTCCGCAATGCCCCCGTTCCCTTCCCGTGAATAATGTCAACCCGGTGCAGTCCGGTAAGAATCGCCGTGTCAATAAACTTGTCAACAAGCGGTACCGCTTCTTCACTCGTCATTCCTCGCAGGTCGATATCTCGCATAACCTCTACAGGTTTCTCCGATTCGACGGTAGTTGGACGCAATGAGGTTGAACGAGTCTTCTTTGCCCTGACAAGATCTTTTGTGCCTACCTTCATCTTCAAGCTTCCAAAAAGAACGATGGCGCTTCTGCCGTCAGGACTAAAGCCGACAACCTCGCCTGTCTCTACTCCGCCGGGCAATTTCACAGCACAGCCGACTTCGAGAACATCCGACTCCGCAACAGGCTCCTCGAGATGAGGTGTGGCCAGTTCGATTTCGTTTCGTACTTTCTTAACCTCCTCCCGAACCGCCCTCACCGAATCCTTGTCTGCAGAGCGTTCCTTAATTTCTCGGATGCTCCGCTCAATGAGGGCGTTTGCATTCTCGACGATCCCTTTGGCCTCTTCTACAGCTCTGCGCTTCAGTTTCTTCAATTCGGATGCCTGAGACGACAGCTTCGATTCATATTCTCGGACGAGTGTGTCGAGGCGTGATTTTTCGGCCTGAACCTCTTCCAGTTGGTTTCTGTATTTTTGAGCTGAGAGTTCCAGGTTGCCGATCAACTGCTCGAGCCGAACCTGATGATGACCCATGAATTCACGTGAGCGGGAGAGAATATCCTCTTTGAAACCTAGTCGTTGGGCCATTTCAAGTGCATAGCTACTTCCGGGTATTGCCGGCTTGAACCGATACGTCGGGGTCAGATTCTCTTGGTCGAATTCCATCGCCCCATTCTCAACTCCCTCGGTGTTATGAGCGAAGACCTTAAGCGAACTGTGGTGCGTTGTCGCTATAGTATAGGCGCCGCGCTTCGTTAGTGACTCAAGAATTGCAGCGGCAATTGCGCCTCCCTCTGCAGGATCTGTGCCTGAGCCAATTTCATCTATCAACACAAGGGAGTTCGGTCCCGCCTTCTCGTCAATTGCCTTCAAATTTCGAAGATGAGAGCTGAAGGTGCTGAGGTCGTTTTCTATTGATTGCTCATCTCCAATATCAACAAACACATCCTCGAAAATGCGGAGCACGGACTGGTCTGATGCAGGAATATGAAGGCCGCACTGAGCCATCAGTGTTAGCAAACCAACAGATTTCATTGCAACACTCTTGCCACCTGCATTCGGACCGCTGATGACAAGCGTGTTGTAGGAATTTCCGAGTTCCAGATTGAGTGGAACTGTCCCATCCCGACCGTGTGATTGCAGGAGGATGGGATGTCGGGCTTCGATAAACTTGACAGGGCCTGTAAGAGTAACTTCGGGAGCTACGCCCAAGACTTCAAGGGAGTATTTTGCCTTTGCGTTAATCAAGTCCAACTCCGCAAGAATAGAGGAGTTAGTCAGTAAGTGATCATGTAATTCCCCTACCTGCTTTGTCAGATCACGAAGGATTCGCTCGATCTCTCGTTGTTCCTGAAACTGCAAATTTCGGATTTCGTTGTTCAGATCCAGCGTCTCAGACGGCTCAATGAATACCGTCGCGCCGCTGGAGGAAGCGCTGTGAATGAACCCGTGAACGCGGTTCTTGTGCTCCGCCTTTACAGGAATCACCATCCTCCCTTCTCTTGTTGTGATGATCTCATCCTGTGCAAAACCAAGGTCTGCAACATTTCTCAGAATGCTTGCAAGCCGCTTCTCCGTTTCGTCATACTTATCTGCCAAAGCCCTGCGAATCGTAAGCAATTCCTTGGAGGCGTTTCCTTTTACGTTACCGTTTTCGTCTATGGCTTGGTCTAGATTGTATTCGAGTACGCGATCCGCGTTGAGTTGCTGCGCCAGTTCCCAAAGCAATGGGTACGCCTCTTGACGTTTGGCAATGAACTGTCGCAAAATGCGGGCTGCACGGAGCGTAGAGAGCGTGTGCCAGAGTTCTTTTGACGTAAGGACAGTTCCTTGAATAGATGCTTTTTGTACCGACCCTTTTGTTGGATAGATTCCGTCGAGGGGCAAGCTGGATTCCTGTTCAAGTAGATTCTTTAACTCGTTGACTCGTTGTAACTCACATCGAATCGTCTCAAGTGAAGTCAACACAGTAATCTTGGCAACCAAGTCTCGCCCCGGCTCGGATGAAGCGTATCGGACAATCCTCTTGAGAATCTTGTCGAACTCCAACTTCTCTAATGCCTGATCAAACCGTCCCATATTTGTTTCTGCTAAAACCCCTTAGCAAGCATGTTCTTAACGAGTTGCTGAATTAGCCTGCCGTCAGCCTTTCCTTTAAGTTCTTTCATAACCAAGGGCATTACCTTTCCAAAATCGTCGGTCGATGATGCTCCGGTGGCGGCAATGATTTCCTCGACCACTCGCTTGACTTCTTCCTCGGACATTTGCTTAGGAAGATATTCTGCGATGATGTTCAGTTCCGCAGTTTCCTGCTGGACAAGGTCTGTACGACCGGCGGCGCCGAATTGCTCAATTGATTCTTTTCGCTTCTTGGCAGCACTTGTCAATGTCGAGATTTCATCGTCCGGTGTCATTGTCTTTCCACTTCCTCTAAGCTCAATCTCCTTCTCCATCAGCACAGCGCGAAGCGTTCGAAGCGTCTCAAGGCGAAGTTTGTCTCCACTCTTCATAGCAGCCTTAATGTCTTCGCTGATCTTCTCTTTCAGCCCCATAAATCAATCCTCCTGAAATGAAAAAGGCAGGTATCTGCGGCCCTGCCTAACCTATTCGTTGTTGTGGTGTTTGTTCACGAAGTTATCCCGGACGACCCCATGTGGTGTTCGAAGAACCTGTGCAGGAATCTGAAGCAAAATTACTTGATTTGGGTGTGAGATGCAACCAAGCGCCAACGGCTTCTGAGAAAGGATTGCCGCTAAAGGATTATCGTGAGTTCTTCGTTTGCGAATTGAGTTACGAACGTGCGGAGTGCTGTTGATGCAGGACCCTGCGCTACTTGTCCGTTGGTGCGAAACCGGGAACCGTGGCAAGGACAGACATACGTTTGTTCCCGAAATCCTGTGATCGTGCATCCCTCATGAGTACAGGTAGCTGTCAGCGCCACAAATGAACCTTGGGATATGTGAGCTACAAGCAACGCGCCGCCGGTGAACTGCACCAGCGCAGCGTTTCCAACTGCGGCAAGTGCTGAGCCTGCAGGAACGGCAACGGTTACAGTGCCACCCGTCAGCGTACCTTGAACTACCGGCAGAGCGGGCGCATTCGGATTGTCATCGCTTTTGCAGGAAACAAGCAATGGCGCAAGCGATCCGTGCAGGGCGAGTAAAGACCCCAGCTTACATGCACTTATGACAAAGCCCCTGCGTGTTTGAATGTTTCTCGTTTCATCGATTCTTGCCATGAGTCAATCTCCCTTCAAGGTTCCTGTGTGATAAACATGAGAACCGCTGTTAGAGTTTCACAGAAACCAAGGTTAGGTAAGAACACTCCATATCCGGCCCGCTACATTCCACCAAACATCCTGATTGTATTTCCGTTGATAGTCCGCCCCGACTCCGAGCACAGAAACAGAATCATCTCTGCAACTTCTTCCGGCGTAACCCATCGCGACAAATCCGCATCGGGCATTGATCGTCGATTCTCCTCTGTGAGGATTATGCTTGGCGCAATGGCGTTTGCCGTGATGCCTTTTCCTTTCACTTCAGCTGCTATTGTCTCTGTCAAGGTTATCACCCCTCTCTTCGAAACAGCATAGGGTCCTTTGTTCGCTCCGCCCGTTATTGCCGGCATTGCTGCGATGTTCACAATTCTCCCGGCATTTTGCGGTATCATCACCTTCAAAACCTCGCGGCTCATGAGAAACGCCGTCTTCAAGTTCAGGTTCATCATCCGCTCCCATTCGTCCAACGTCACGTTTGCTATTGCGTTCCCTCCTGCATAACCTCCTGCTATGTTTGCAAGAAAATCAATTGAATGAAATCTCGACTTCACATCCGTTACAAACTTGATGATTTGTTGTTCAACGGAAATATCAGCTTCGCCCATCAAAACCCGGTCAGGTGAGTGACGGATTTCATCGGGAAGAAGATTGGTCGACGATGCTTTGCGGAAAGGGATTGCGACATTCGCGCCCGCGTTAAAAAAGTGTGCAGCCACAACACTTCCAAGCGCTCCGGTTCCTCCGGTAATGATTGCAGTTTTGTTTCGAAGATCCATCCCTACTGACATAAAAAATGAATGAGTCGCGTTGCCCAGCCAATATATCTACGCGCTGCCCGAATTGCAATACAGGAGTCTTACTGACGAGGGGGCGTGATACTCCTTCAGCTTATGTCTCGATTCGCATTTCAATCATCTTGCATTTACATCGGAGTTGCGGTAAATTGTTGTATGTAATATTGGAGATTTGATGAGGCTGTTTACTCTTCTCATAGCTATAGTCCTAACCGCGCCCGCATTTGCTGGAGATCCCCCGCAGGTCGGCAGCAACGCGCCTGACTTCACGCTATCGTATGCAACGAAAGATACAATCGTGAGCAAGGGGTTCACTCTTTCGACGAGTCTTGGTACGAACACGATCATCCTTGCCTTCTACCCCGGGAATTGGAGCGGCGGATGCACAAAGGAAATGTGTACAATGCGGGACAATTTCGCCTCACTGTCGGAACTTGGAGCCACCGTGTACGGCATAAGCGGTGACTACGTCTGGTCACATCGCGAATGGGCGAAGCAACTCGACCTTCAATTTGCGCTTCTGAGCGACCATGATCATGCTGTCGCAAAGGCGTATTCCAGCTACAATCCCGAAACGGGGTATAACAAACGGACTGTGTATGTCATTGACAGATCAGGAAAAGTCGCCTACATCGATCCCGACTACAGAGTTGCAACAGACGATTCGTTCAACAAACTGAAGTCAGCACTCAAGGCGATACAATGAGCGGAGGCAACCAAATCGGAACGTACAAGCCTATTGCATGTTCGGTGTACGATGTCCTTGAAGCATCAGCAGTGAAAAGACAATTGCTCAGGCTCGAAATGCAGTCACACAACGGCATTATCGTGAGGAATGCGTCTGTGCTCGACTTGTTCTCCAAAGACAAAACAGAGTTCCTGAAGGGCAAAGATTCTTCAACGGGGGAAGAGTTTACGGTACGTCTTGATCAGATTTTGCTCATAACCGACCTTACTACAAACACGGTGTATTCTCCAACAACCTGTTGACGAAACAACAGCCTCTCAATCACAGTATCTCCAATAAATCTATACTCCACGAAATGAAAATACTCTCCCCCCTCATCTGCATGTCACTCTTCTTCATGACATGCGGCTCAGGCAACCGGTTTCAATCCAGTGCAACGATCTATCTCGGTGAAAAGCATCTTTCTAATATTCGTCAATTGACGTTTGGTGGTGAGAATGCTGAAGGGTATTTTTCTTTCGATGAATCAATGATAATCTTTCAATCCACTCGCGATACGTTCCGTTGTGACCAACAATTCGTAATGAATCTGGCGTCAGGTAAAACTCATCTCGTCAGTACGGGAAAAGGACGGACTACATGCGGATATTTCCTTCCGGACAACCGGACCGTTCTCTTCTCCTCTACCCATCATCGGATGAATGGATGCCCTCCCCCGCCCGATTACTCCAGAGGTTATGTGTGGCAAGTCTCACCTGAGTATGACATTTTCACTTCGGATATCGATCGATCGAATCTTCGTCAACTTACCAATACGCCACGCTATGATGCTGAAGCCACTGTCTCTCCGGCAGGTGACAAAATTGTGTTTACTTCCCTCCGCAACGGCGATCTCGACCTGTACAGTATGACTCTTGACGGATCTGATGTCCGGCAATTGACTCACGAATTAGGCTATGACGGTGGGGCGTTCTTTTCGTGGGATGGGAAGAGAATTGTGTACCGTGCGTGGCATTACACAGACTCTGCATCCGCAAACAACTACAAGGAAACTCTTGCCCGTAATCTGGTTCGACCTTCGCAAATGGAGATTTTTGTGATGGATGCAGATGGGTCGAATAAGCGCCAGTTGACCCGCAACGGAGCCGCCAATTTCGCCCCGTTCTTCCATCCTGACAACAAACGGATCATTTTTGCATCTAACTTGGCAGATACAAAAGGGCGGAATTTCGACTTGTATATCATGAATGACGACGGCACCGGCCTTGAGCAAGTGACATTCAATCCAACGTTTGACAGCTTTCCGATGTTCACACGAGATGGAAAGCGACTCATCTTTGCATCGAATCGCAATGCAGAAGTTGAGGGTGAAACGAATTTATTCATTGCAGATTGGAACGACTAAAAGGACACAACATGAAAAGAATTGCGTTTTTGCTGGCCGCCACCGTTACGCTTATCTCTACTTCATTCTCCCAATCACCGGAAATCACAGTCAACGAGCTGAAGACTCACGTACAATATCTCGCTTCAGATGAACTGGAAGGTCGAGGCTCGGGTACCGAGGGAAATCGCAAAGCGGCTGAATACTTGCAGCAGCAGTTTGCTTCATACGGATTGAAGCCTGCCGGAAAGGATGGCTCGTTTCTTCAGGAGTTCGAGTTCGTTTCTGCCGTAAAGCTTGGCTCGAAGAATGCGTTGTCGATCAGTCCGGCACAAGGTGCCAAGCGACAATATGTCGTTGACAGGGATTTCAGGCCCCTTGGGTTTTCATCGAATGCGGCAGTGACAGGTTCTGTTGTCTTTGCCGGTTACGGCATTTCTGCGCCCGAAAAGGAATACGACGATTACAAGGATATTGACGTTACAGGAAAGATCGTGGTTGCTCTCCGTTACGGTCCCGACGGTAATGATATCCACAGCGAGTTATATCGGTTCACATCCTTCCGGAACAAAGCCCGGTACGCACGTGAGAAGGGCGCCGCTGCGCTGATTATTGTTGATCAGTTGAGTGAAGATCCCGTGAAGCTCTCGTACGACCAATCACATTCAACATCCGGCATTCCTTGCATGTCGGTAAAGAAAAGCGTGCTGGAAGAACTTCTCACGCCTTTCAAGAAGGACTTGGGAGGAATTCAGGAGAGCATCAAAGCCAACCGGCAGCCGGTCGCGTTTGACATTCCCGGTGTAATGATTTCGCTCGAAACTGAAGTCATTCAGGTCATGTCGCGTACAGCGAACGTATTGGGGTATGTTGAGGGAACAACGCACAAAGACGAGGTCGTCGTGATCGGCGCCCACTTCGACCATCTGGGATATGGGGGCGAAAGTTCAGGCTCCCTTCAGCCTGACGCTATTGCTATTCACAATGGTGCCGATGATAACGCGTCGGGCACTGCTGCACTATTGGAAATTGCACAGAAGTTCGCGGCATCCAGGAATTCGCTCACACGTACGGTTCTCTTTATCGGATTTTCTGGAGAAGAGTTGGGCACTCTCGGCTCGCAATACTATACAAACAATCCCTACTTCGCTCTCAATCAGACAGTTGCAATGCTTAATATGGATATGATCGGGAGAATGAAGGAAAACACGCTCACGGTTCACGGCGTCGGCACATCGCCTGTCTGGAATGACATTGTCAAGAAGTGGAATACCGCACCGGATACGATGTCGATTCGCACAGTAGCGGACGGCTTCGGGCCGAGTGACCATGCATCGTTCTACACAAAGGACATTCCTGTTCTGTTCTTCTTCACGGGAACGCACAACGACTACCACAAGCCATCTGACGATTGGGACAAGATCAACTATGAAGATAAGCAGCGTATTGCCCGCTACGTTTACAATATCGCCAATGATGTGCAGAGCATGACGCCGCGGCCGCAATTCACAAAGTCGCAACCAACAGCATCGGCGATGGGTGGCGGCGACGGGCGCGGGTTCAGCGTTACGCTTGGTGTTGTTCCTGATTATGCAGCCGACGTGAAAGGAATGAAAATCGATGGTACGCGCGCCGGAGGTCCGGGTGAAAAGGCAGGTTTGCAGGCCGGCGACATCATAACAATGCTTGGCGGGAAGAAGATTCTCAATATCTACGACTACATGGGCATTCTCGGTGAACTGAAGGTTGGCCAAGTCGTTGAGATTGAAATTATGCGTGACGGGAAGCCGATGACGGTCTCCGCCACGATGACGAAACGATAGTGCCCTGCAATCAGTAGTACGCAGCTATGATTTCTTCAATCGATCATGTGCCTCGGCAATGAAGTTATGGGCGATCCGTACGCGCGCCTCTTCGCTTCTTGCCGCTAGCATCTGTTCACGCTGCGACTTGATGAATTCATTCAACTTCTCTCTGTCTGCAGGAGGAAGTTCACTGAGAAAACTCTCGAATGTATCGATTGCAGCCATTAGTGCTGTAGAACTCCTGATTTCTTAAACTGTAGTTATCGACTGTATTTCCATCCGGTTTCTTTCATCGTCAGGATACCGTGCTCCCGCTTGAATAGACCGTCCGTAATCTCTCCGACAAAGAACACGTGATCGCCAGTTTGCATTGATTGAGTAACTCTGCATTCAAATGAATCAACGGCGACTTCGAGAAATGGGGCTCCTTGGTTGGAAAGTGTGAAATTCATATTGTTGAGCTTGAAGCCTTCCTGTTTTGACTTCTTCAGAAATGGCTTTGCTAATTCCACTGAACCTGACGGTAAGAAATTGAGGGAAAAGAACTTAGACCTGTTGATGTGAACCCGCATGTTGGAATCAGATTCGATGGCGACACCAATAAGCGGAGGACTAAATGACACTTGTGTCATCCAGTTGGCAATGATTGCTGCTACCCCTCCTTCTGTCTTCGAGCCAACAATATATAGCCCGTAAGGAATTTTCCTCAGTACTTTGTTCAGAGTAGCCTTTTCCAAAGCAGATGCCTTCGAGAATCTACGTCATGCGGGCGACGCATTCGTCGCATTGACAAAGGGATCGCAAATGCTCCCACGTGTACATTCCCATGTCATGACCATCCCCCCATACGGGTTTAATTGCATAATTACCTACGGTTGTAATGTTCGTCAACGTGTACCGCCCCGCAATCGTCTTGTCGGCGGCCGGCGGCACGTAGGTACGAAATAGAATTGTTTCGCCCTGACAGCCTGCGCATGGACAAGCATCACGGAATAATGTAAGTGGAATACGGCTCGAATGGCCATCGCTCCAAGTCACCGCAATCTCAGTCGGACTAGTCTGCTTCAGGCTTGTAATATGCACGCTATTTACCCTTCAATCTCAATTTAAGGAAAGCATGAATGCGTTGCCATGCTTCGAGCGTTGTTGCTTCGTCGTATCCATTTTTGTTGTTGGGATTCATAAATGCATGTCCTACATTGGGATAGACTACAGTTCGTACATTCTTTTCGAGCTTTTGAGCGGTGCGTTCGAATATCTTAACGCTGGCTGCCGGAATCCCGCGATCCGTTTCGCCAAAGATGCCAAGTATGGGGCAGGCTATTTTCTTCAACTCGTCTTCCTCTGTGACTAATCGTCCATAGCAAATCACTGAAGCAGCCAGCGACGGTAGCACTTGGGAAGCTTTCAGCGAATAACTCCCTCCCATACACCAACCGATTGAGCCTATTCGTTCCGAGTCAACCAATTTCTTTTTGGTCAGAAAACGGAATGCTGACTTGAGATCCTTTGTGACACGATCCTCCGGCAATCCCCTCATCAACTCATGTGCTTCCTCAGCGGAACCCGCGATGCTCCCCCGGTAAAGGTCTATCGCCAAGGAAACATATCCATTGCGGGCAAGATCGTCCGTAGTGGATTTGATCCAGTCATTCAATCCCCACCACTCATGAATCACTATGAGTGCGGGAAAAGGCCCCTCCCCCTCAGGCATCGCAATGTACGCTGCTACAGAATCCTTACCGCTCATGTACTGGACTGTCTGAGTGGTGATGGCACCTTCTGCTGCCGAGAGTTTTGGGTGTAGCAATGCCGTCGCAAAGATTAAGCAAAATGGCGCTAACGTTTTTCTTTTCAATAGATTATCTCCCTCTATGATTGCTTAGTCTATGCATTTTTTTACACTACAAACTTCCCTTTTTTCATGATCGTCTCAGTGCTTTCAGGATACACAAACGTCACCTCCTCAACATCTATCAAGGGTTGTACGGAAGGCACGTACACCCTGTCGATATGGATGACATTCTTGGGACTGCGGAAGGATGCCGGGCTTGTAACTCCGCCAAAATGCTCGCTCCTGCCAAACGCGATATGCAGACCGAGCTTCTCATCAAGCAGCGTGCTCCCGATAGCCTTAACTCCCCATTCTCCGAGAACCCCTATGCCAACTTCTGCAATGTTTCCGTATGCCGGTTCTTCCTTCAGCTTCTCCCGTTCCCTGTCAGACAATTTACCCTTGGAAGTAACCTCGACAGCGCGGTTCTTTTCAATTCTGTAGATTACAATTTCGTCTTCAAACTGAACCGGCAACACTCCGGCCGTTCTTGATGGCTCGTTTTTCTTCTCTCCCTCGTACGGAGTGATATAAGCCTCGCCTGAAGGCAGGTTGCCAACCATGCCCGGTTCCCGCATCAAGCCACCACTTGCGTGCGCGGGCCTGAACCGCAGGTCATACACAGACTTGTATTTCTTTCCGGCAACACTCAGGACTACCTCAACGCTTTCTGCCCGCTCCATTCGTTCCTGAAACTCGACCACTCGCTCGTGAACCTTCTCGTAATCAATTGCCAACGTGGGTATCATGCCACGAAGGAATCCCGGCATTGAAGCACCGCGAAACTGAAATTTCTTTGCGAGCATCTTAAGCGGGGCAGTTGCGGAAAGCTCCGAGAGTGAGACGACTATGCTGGAAGCGGCAAGGACTTCATCCAAGGAAACAAGCATGCCGCTGCCAAGCGAAGCATCGCCGAGAAATTCGTTCACTTTCTTTACGAACGGAGGCAGATCGTTGTTGTTGCTTCCGACATTCTTGTATGTGCAGAGATTGATATCGGCGAAGGGCGTTTTTCTGCTGTTCAGCAACATCAGCCCGTACCACTCCCCTCCTATTCTTCTTCTATCGTGCCACGCATCGTTGTCCGGTACCTTTTCATCAGGAAGATCGAGGAGGATCGTGAGTTCGTCTTCGGATGCCTTCAACCCGAATACCGAACGGAACAGACTGTTTAGTTCTTCAAAAGTGAGATTTTTTATCATTGATTTTCATTTAGGAAGATTCAGGCAAGTCGTTTAATGATAACGGGTTAGAAGTTCGACGCCGGTCAGGACAAAAAATGCGTATCAACCTCAAAGTTTTCATACGGATTCTTGACGGTCAGACCATTCGGCGGGCAACTTCGCGAAGAGCGTCTTTCGTAAGGAACTTCTGAACCAACGGGAAGAGGATGTGATTTTCTTTGTGAATGTGATTCACAAAAAGCTGGATTATCTGCTGGGAAGTGGAATACAGATCTTTGGCAGCGACTCGATCGGAGTTCTTTTTCCCAACTTTTCGTACCGCCCTCCTGAGACGGACGAATTCTTTCTTCAAAATTTGATGATCCTTACGCATGAGTTCCGTCGGGCCCTCGACGTAACGCTCAAGTACCGGAAACAAAGCTTCCTCTTCGCTTTTGTTGTGAACGGTCACTTCTTCATCAATAAACTCCATAGCCGAAAGAATCTTCGCATATGCATCGTCTGAGAAGCCGTTTTCGGCAATCGACCGCGTGGCCTTGTTCAGCATGGAGAGTTTCAGCAGGGCCTCGTCATGCTCCTGCATCAACTGCGCAATCGGATCGATACGTCGCTTGTCCAACATCATCGGAACACTCTTGCGAAAATCAAATCTCGATGGCCGTTGAGTATTTCATTCCCTCGTCATCAACGCAGGCTTCGAGCTTGCCGAGAAGATCCTGCGTGTGCTCATCCTGGCTTTCATCCAGCGCATCATATTCATCCTCGCTGCCAAAGACGTAAATTTCGGTGAATTGGTTTTTCTTCCCCTTCACCTCGAACACGGAGTAATTCTTCTTTCCTACATTCACCAGATGTGCCTTCATATCTGAAATCAATGTCAGGTAATTACTCCGTTGTTCGGGTTTGATGCCATAGGAAATGGTAAACAAGACTCTTGGCATAGAGGTGGTTCCTTTCTCTTGACTGAATGATAAACTCAATAACCTGAGGCCCGAACTTCTTCTTCGTTCATGCCGTAATAGTGTGCAATCTCGTGAATCAGAACATCACGGATCCGCTGCCGTACTTCTTCGACTGTACGGGTGCCGCGTTGAATATTAGCCCGGTACAATGTAATCTTATCCGGAACAACGGGATACATTCCGTACCACGTGCCCCGTTTGTTCAGGGGGATTCCCTCGTATAGCCCGAACAAATCGGACGGAGACCTGAGCCTCATTTTTTCCGATGTCTCCCGTGAAGGGATTTCCTCAACAACGATTTGAACGTTGTCGAGATGATGCCGGAACTGTTCCGGCAACGCATCAAACATCTCTTGAACAACCTCCTCAAACTCTTCGGTCGAGAGCATTGTTACACCTTCACGTAATGCAACGCCAGGACGCCTGCTCCCGCCATCCCGGATACCAATAGAAGCACGGTCAAGAAACGTCTCCGTGCAAATGCATTTGCGGCAAGTGTTGCCTCAACAACGAGATACAAACTGTACAACACCACGATCCCCTTCAGCACCATCAATACTTGGTACTCAAACGGCTTTATTAGCATCGGGGGCGGATTCACCCCGAAGAAATCACTTCCGAAAACTGCCAACTCTATCGGCACAAGGAAGAAGAGGCTCAGTACCATTGGCATTGTTGCGTATGCCAGGGCCGCAAATAGATTCTTGTAGCTGGCAATACCACGTAACGGCACAGTCGCTTTTTTCAGTAAAACTGTGGCAATGGATACAACGACGATTCCCAAAATCGGCCCTAGCAACAGGGCACCGCCCAGAATTACTTCTGTTCTTGAGATAGTCTGCGCCAGACTCTTGTACCAGGCGATCTCAAGCGCAAGGCTTATGCCGAACAGCGCGCTCAATATGAGCGAATAGTTCTTGTGCTTTGCCAAAACAATCTGCCGGAATGTACCGCGCGGCGATTCAAGCAGACCCCACATTGTTGAAAACAAATTGAGTGCATCCGGTCTCCCCTGAAGAAACCCTTTGCATGAGGAGCACACTACGCTCAGATCATTGTTTTGGGATCCACAAATGCTGCATCGTATCATTCGTTCGGCTAATTTGCTTGGGCAAGCTTCTTTATGCTATTGCTACAAACTGAATTAAATCAATTGTTTACATATTAGACAATTTGCGATTCTTTAGCAACGGAAAAGTCCGGGAAGTTCACGCTATCGGCTCAAACTTTGCGGTGAAATGCCGCAACATTGGCGCTTCTTCAATGATGCGATATCCCTTCAATACATTCTGTCGTTGGTGAGCCTCGATGACAACTTCAATCACGTAGTCAATGTGGCTTTGAGTGTAGACGCGGCGAGGAATTGCAAGCCTGACCAATTCCATACGTGCGGGAATCAGTTTGCCCTGTTGGTCATACTTTCCGAACATGACACTGCCAATCTCCACCGAACGGATACCACCAAGCCTGTACAACTCCACAACGACTGATTGCCCCGGATACTCCTCCACCGGAACATGAGGCAAGAACTTCTTTGCGTTGAGATAGATCGCATGTCCGCCGGGTGGTTGAAGAATAGGAACACCGGCCGTAGAAAGCCGCTCGCCCAGATATTCCACCGAACGGATTCGATAGTGCAGATAGTGTTCGTCAAGAACTTCTTCGAGTCCTTGCGCTATTGCCTCAAGGTCGCGACCCGCGAGTCCGCCGTAGGTCGGAAACCCCTCAGTGACAATGAGCAGATTTCGTGCCTGTGTTGCGAGTGCTTCATCATTCAGTGCCAGAAATCCGCCCATGTTAACAATGGCATCCTTCTTTGCGCTCATAGTCGAGCCGTCTGCGTACGAGAACATTTCCTTCACAATATCCTTCACCGGAACATCGGCGTATCCCTTTTCTCTTTTCTTGATGAAGTACGCGTTCTCTGCAAACCTGCAGGCATCAAGGAACAGCGGTATGCCGTGTTTCGTACACACAGCCTTCGTCTCCCGGATATTCTGCATTGACACGGGTTGCCCGCCGCCGGAGTTGTTCGTTACAGTCATCATACAAAGCGGAATGTTTGTTGCCCCGACACGGACGATGAACTCCTCCAAGCCGGTGACATCCATATTCCCCTTGAAATCGGCAATCACATCAGGGTCTCTCCCCTCTTGTGTCGGGAAGTCAACTGCTTCCGCTCCTGAGAATTCGATGTTCGCCCGCGTTGTGTCGAAATGGGAATTGTTGGGAATGTACTTTCCCTTCCCGCCGACAATCGTAAAAAGAATCTTCTCGGCCGCGCGACCTTGATGTGTGGGAATGATATATCGAAGTCCGGTCAACTGCCGGACTTTGTGTTCAAAACGGAAGAAACTCTTCGCTCCGGCATACGCTTCGTCGCCCTCCATCATTCCGGCCCATTGCCGTGCACTCATTGCCGAGGTACCGCTATCTGTCAGCAAGTCAATCAATACTTCTTCGGCAGGGAGCAAGAACATGTTGTAAAATGCCCGACGCAGGTACGCTTCACGCTCACGTTCTGTAGTAAAGTTGATGGGCTCAATGGATTTGATCTTGAAAGGTTCAATGATAGTTTTCATATTGATGGCAGTTCTTCGTGGATGCATCCGGATACGCTCGTGTCTGAGAATCCGGCGTTGTTTTGGAATTGTCGGATGTGGTCAGGAGATCGGTACAGTACTCGTGCCACCCATTAGCGCGCATGCTGAATAAATGTACATCTGAACAGTTGATTTTGCAAGAATTCTGTGAGATTGCCGTTAGCCTCCTTTGTCATTTTCCAATTTTCCCATATCTTGTAGCAACACATGAAGGAAACGCAGCGTGCGCATTTTTCAGAAGAATCTCCGTCCGGCTGATCTCGGAACGGCAATCTATGAGCGCCTCCGCAAGGGGATGCAATCCACTGACGATCTTTCGATGAACGGATTATTATCGGGGCTTGAGGTGCTTCCTGAAGAACTCGACTCGCAGTACATCGGCGAAATAATGATAGGTCTTATGTTCGGTGCAACCCTCGCAATCGAGAGCCACGCCGGTCAACGCGCAGCGCAGCAAGTGATTGCATCAATGAAGGCTGAATTTCTCAGCCACTTGGATGAGCAAGGAGCAACGTCGATCCAGCGGGCAGAATGGGAATCCGTGCTTGCCGACCGGTTTCTGGCATACCGCAGAAGCCTTGATGGATACTCCGGATTCGAGCCGCCCTGGAAGTTGGGTCGAACGTTTTTCTGGCGGATTATTGGAAGGGAAGTTCACATTGCCATGTGTGTAAAGATCTGCACACTCTACCTTCTCGCAGCACGCGACCTTTGCGAACAGATGCTGAAGGAATACGGGCCGCGCCTCCAGATGGAACCGCAATCTGACTAACGGCTACCGCGACTTCAAGCCTATCCCCTTTTCTATTTCCCCCAGTGATTCAAGAACGCCTTCTACGTGTTTTTGAATCAGAATTTCGTGATGCAGTACTCTTCGGATAATCCCCTCTTTGTCAATCACATACGTGGCACGCTTTGCCCCGGAGATTAGTCCGCCCAGCCGGTCAGCAGTTCCGTACATTCGACTGATGGACATATCCTTGTCGCTAATCAGTGGAAACGGAAGGCGATGCTTCTCAACAAACGCCTGATGCGTTTCTTCCGTGTCATAGCTCACTCCGACAACCATGGCTTCGTGATGCAGAATATCGTCGTAGTTGTCACGGAATGAACAGACTTGAGCCGTACACCCTGATGTGAAATCCTTCGGATAGAAGAAGAGTACAACGATCTTCTTTCCGGAATAATCGCGGAGTCTGAATTCCTCGCCGGTGCTGAGTGTGGCCGAAAAATCAGGCGCAACACTGCCGACAGGAAGGAGTGATTCACTTTCAGAAGCCACGAATATTCCTGTGAGTATGCTGAGTAGTACCCCAAACGATAAGACCACAGCCGTCTTCCACGAGAAAACACGCTTCATGTTGAGCCGATTCCGTTTCTATCGAAGGACACTTTCCTAATTCTGCGTGGTGGCCGCAAGTTCCTTCCGGTTCGCGAACCGTAGCGCAAATTTCTTGACGGCCGCGATCCAATCGTCCAGTAACGAATAGAATGTTGGCACGATAACAAGCGTCAGAAACGTCGAGACAGATAACCCGAAAATGATGGCAACACCCAAGGGTCGCCAAAAATCGGCGCTTTCAGCACCGATCACGAAATGACCGGTACGCCAATCAAAATCAAAACCCGTAGCCAAAGGCAAGATGCCGAGTACAGTGGTTGCGGCTGTCAGAATCACCGGACGGAGACGAGTTCTTCCGGCTTCCAACAACGCTTCGTCAAGCGTGAGTCCAGAACGCAACAGTTGCTTCGTGAAATCAAGCAACACAATGGCATTCTTCACCACAATACCGGCAAGAGAAACAACGCCAACTCCCGTCATGATGATACTGAACGGCGTTAAGGTAACCAGCATTCCTATGAATACTCCTATCAACGACAACGGAATGGAAAGCATGATAACAATCGGTACTTTGACTGAATTGAATTCACTCACGATAACGAAGAACACCAGCAGCAACGTTATCATGAATGCGCCTCCAAGAAATGCCTGCGCCTCTTCCTTCTCTTCATCTTCCCCGGAGTACGTAATGGAGTAACCTTCAGGCAGATCGAACCGGGCAAGCCACGACTTCACATCATTCAGCACCTCGGATGCAAGCCTGCCCTGTGCATCGCCGGTGATCGTAATAACCCGCTTCTGATCCTTCCTGAAGATATCCGCAATACCGGTAGTCTTGTTAACAGTGGCAACGGAAACAAGCGGCACGGAGAGAAGTTTTCCCTGTTTGTTCATGAACGTGATGTTCAGATTCTCAATGTCTGAGACTGAAGAACGCTGATCTTCACGCAACCGGACTCTGATCTTGTACTCGTCTTCTCCGACCCGAAACTTCGAGGCCTCCGCTCCGTTGATTGCAGAGCGTACCGTGCCCGCAATCTGCCCCGTACTCATCCAAAGAAGTCCGGCTTTCTCACGATCGACTTCTACTTCGATTTCGGGTTTACCCGGATTGTAATTATCCTTCAGTTCAACGAGGTTCGGTACACTTTTCAATGTCTGCTGAATGCGGGTAGAAAGCGATGCAAGTGTTGCATAGTCGTCTCCAGCTATTTCGATGCTGACCGGTGCGCCAACCGGCGGACCCATTTCCTGTTTTGACACTTTGAGCTTTGCGCCCGGAATGCCGGTTGAATTGTCACGAACATCCTCAAGTGATCTCAGACTGCTTTGAATCCGGTTCGCCTTTTCGACAAAGTTGATGGCAATCTGTCCCTTGTTCGACGTTCCTTGTCCGCCGAAATCGAAAACGTTATCCGACGTTCCTACTTTCGTCACAACAAACTCCATGTCAGGAGTACCGGGTAGATCTCTGAATCGTTTTTCAAGAACCGTGGCGATTCCGTTTGTCACATCCAATGATGTTCCCGCAGGCGCTTCGATGTTCACGGTAATTTGATTCGGCTGTGTCTCAGGAAAGAATACGATACCTTTGTTGAACAATGCGAACACGACAGTGACAAAGACAAGCAACACGAACGCCCCGCCGATTGTTTTTCCCTTATGCTTCAGCGACCATTCAAGTGCATTCGTGTAGTGCTTCACTGCAGTCGGGAAAAAGCGTTCATCGACTTTGTGGTAGATGATCGTTATGGGATTATATTTCTTGTACCACTTCGGGTGTTCGATATTCTCTTTTGCCTTCTTGATTTCTTTCTTGTAGTCGATCCATCGGGCCCCCTGCACCGGACTGATGACAAACGCAACAAGCAGTGAAGCGCCGAGTGTGATTATCAGCGTGAGAGGAAGGTACTTCATGAAATCACCGACTATGCCGGGCCAGAACAGCAACGGGATGAACGCCGACACAGTTGTGATCGTCGCGGTGATGACAGGCACGGCCACTTCCGACGTCCCTTCCTTTGCCGCCACGTCAGGTGTTTTGTCATAGATTTGCTGATGGCGGTAGATGTTCTCAATAACAACAACAGCATCATCCACCAATATACCCAGCACAAGTACAAGCGAGAACAACACCACAATATTCAGGGTAATGTCGTACGTGGAAAGAACTGTGAATCCGATGAACATCGAAAAGGGTATTGCCGTTGCAATGAGCAGTGAATTCTTGAATCCGAAAAACATAAAGAGGCAGAGAACGACTAAGAACATACCCGTCATAATGCTGTTCTCAAGCTCCCGTACCATGCGGTTAATGAAGATGGACTGATCGTTTGTGATTTCCAATTTAATGCCCGAAGGCAGGCGTGCTTCAGTCTTTCCAACAATCTCCTTCACTTGTTCTGCGATGCGGACAAGATTCTCTCCGGCACGTTTTCGCACTGCAACGGTAACAACTTCGTTGCCGTTGAGTCGCGCATACGTCTTTCTATCCTCAAATGATGAATGAACCTCGGCAACATCACGGACATAGATCGGCTTCCCTCCCTGAAGCTTGATGATGATATCCTCGATAGGCTTCACGTCCTTGTATTCACCGGGAACGCGAACGGAGTAGTTGATTTCTTTCGTATCAACAGAGCCGCCCGGCAGCGAGACATTCTCATTCTTGATTGCGTTCACGACATCATCAAAGCCGATCTTGTAGGCATTCAGAAGATTGACATCACAGTTCACCTGCACCTCGGGTTCAAGGCCGCCGGTAACATCCGCACGTAATACTCCTGGTATAATCTCAATCTTCTCTTTCAAATCGTCAGCAACTTTCTTCAGTCGGGCAACGCCATAGGGTCCGCCGACATTCACAAACATGATTGGAAATTCGCTGATGTTGATTTCCGTTACAACAGGATCGAGAATATCAGCGGGCAGTTCGTTGCGGGTGGAATTCACTTTATCACGAACGCGTCGCAGCGCCTCGTCAATATCCACGCCTATTTCAAATTCCACGCTAACTGTGGAGAGCCCCTCCTTCGAGGCAGAGGTAATAGTCTTAACATCCTTTATACCCTTGAGTGCCCGTTCAACAGGCTGCGTAACAAGCCCCTCTATGTCGGCCGTCGCTACACCGATGTACGGTACGGTGACGATGATATATGGGATTTTCACGTCAGGAGCGGCTTCCCGCGGAAGTCCCTGGTATGCATTCCATCCTATCATCACAATCAAAAGAATGAAAATGTAAACGGCGACTTTGTTGTCAACTGCTATGTTTGAAAGACGCATCGTTTTCTTTCAGTGAGAATTGTCGGAAGTATGTATCAGTCTGGTTGTTTGCCGGGACGAAGCCTGCTGTTTACTTCGCATCAGTTTCCGTTGCCACGACATGCTGTCCGTCTATGATGTCGGTGTACCCGACAGTAATGATCCGCTCTCCCGCTTCCAGGCCGGAAAGAATCTCAACGAAACCATCCTGGCGCCCCCCCAACTGCACTATGCGTTCCTTCGCTTTGCCGTCCTGCTCGACAAACACAACCATCTTGTTGCGGTCAAGTTGCTGGATGATACTTTCTTCTACCAGCAGTGCCTCTTTCCGTACTGAGAGAGAGAGTTTTGTTTTCGCAATCATCTCCGGCTTGAGCATGAAGTTTGGATTTGCAATCACAGCTTCGACAGGAAACGTACGATTGTCGGGCGAAATAGCCGCGCCAACAAATGAGATCGTGCCGGTAAAGGTGTTTCCCGGAAACGCCAGTACCGACAAGCTAATCTGTGTACCCGACTTGATGCTTCCCGCGTACCGTTCCGGCACGTTAACAAGAATTTTCACCCGGTTAATATTTACCACTCGCGCAATGGGAACCCCGGGCGGAGCCATTTCACCAACGTCGGCGTATCGTTCATCAAGAATTCCGCTGACTGGAGTCTTGATGCGAGTCCGTTCCCACCGGCTCCGCGCAAGTTCGGCTTGGGCCTTGGCTGCATCGCGGCCGTATTCTGTTGTGCGGAGCTGCCATTCGCTTACTGCCTGCTCGGTGTACACTTGCTGTTGCTTCTGCAACGTCAATTCCGCCGATTTGTATTGCGCAAGGGCGGCGTCATAGGCCGGCTTTATGACATCATCAGTGAGAAGTACGATCACGGCGTCTTTCGGAACAAATTGTCCTTTGGCATACTTCCACTCCTTCACGACGCCTCCCTCTTCAGGAGAAATTGAAATGTCGTCGTATGCCTTAATAGTGCCGCTAAGTTGCAAAGTTTCCGAAAACGGCCGCGGCTTCAGTTCTTGAACCTGCACCGGAACATTACTTGCGGCGTTCTTTACCTTGCTCTCCTCGGAGGTATCGGCATTGCTATCGCCACACCCGGCGCCCAGCATCCACATTGCGATAGTCAATATTCCGTACGAAAAGATACGTATCGTGTTCATCGGTCAATCCTCATATTCAGATGAAATATACCCCGGAGCTCTGCCGAGCAACTGGTCAAGCTCCATCGAGGCAACATGGTAGTCGTATATAGCCTGCATCCGATTGGTTTTTGCGGTTGTCAACGCCAGTTGTGCATCCGTCACTTCGAGTTGTGTTCCGCTACCGCTTGTGAATCGTGTGCTGGCAATGCGGTATCCCTGTTCAGCCAGTTCAACTGTCCGGCCCTGCGCTTCAACGCGTTCACGGGCTCGCTTCAGTGACATCAACGTTGACTGTACGGCAGTTTGCAAAGTCATTTCCGTTCTCTTGATGCTCTCTTGTGTCTTCCGCGTTTCAAGCTCGGCCTGTTCAACTCTGGCCCCTGTTCGTAATCCGCTGAAAATATTCAGTGAGAGAGAAAGTCCAACGACGGAACTTCTCACAAAATCATGAGCGGAAATTCGCAGATCATTCTTTTGAGCTTGAAATTGATAGTTGCCGAACGCCGCGAGACTTGGAAGATAGTTTGATCGTTCGATTGCCGTATATGCATCATTCACATCTTCCTGATAGCGCAGCGCGATGAGACCCGGGTTTTGCTTCAACACGGTGCTGGGCGCTTCCTCAAGAACTCCATCATCCACGGGTTTGAATTCAAGCATTCCTTCGACTTCGATCGGTTGACCAAACGGAATACCCAAGGCAAGCTTCAGGCCGTTGATTGCAAGCTCCAGGTTGCTTTCAGCCCTGATGACTTCCGGACGTACATTGGCCAACCCGACCTCGGCACGGAGTTTATCATACTCTGAGATGAGTCCTTGTGCTGCAAGCACGCTTGCATTTCTGAAATTATCCTCGGCATTCTTCAGGTTGGCGATGAGCATTGTCCTCACCTCAGCGGCAAGCAGAACGCCGTAGAATGCCTTGCGAACTGTAGTGACCGTCTCAAGGAGTTTCGAGCGATATACTTGACGCGCTGCTTGTGAGTAGATTCTCGCCGTTCCGACTCCGGTAAAAACAGCCGAGTTGAACAGGACTTGAGACACCGTCATTGTCAGATCGAACGAATTGTCTGAGCCGATTTCGATTGCCGTTACTTCACCGCGTTTACTCGCAGCCGAATCGAAAATGTTCGGAAAAAAGAACACCGGCTTTTTGATTGCCCGTGTGTACCTGCCCGAAAGGTCAATACTCGGCAGGGCGTACCCCCACGCCTCACGGACCTGGGCGTCAGCTTTTCCGACTTCATGCCTTGCCGCTGCAAGTTCATGATTATTCTTGACCGCAAGGCGAACCGCTTCCTCGATGGAAAAGCGTTGCGGTTCTCCCGTCTGTGCCGCGCCGGAACCCGATAAGATTATCGTCATCATCAATACAGGCAAGCAGTATTTCAACAGGAACATTCTCATAGCTTTTGTTTCACAATATCAGAAGTACTTGAAGTTTCAATGCGTAGCGATGGAACATCACATGCAAAGCAGATTTGTGATTCTGCCAAATGCAGTAAAGAACAGTTGCGGTACTTTGCGGGTTGCGCAGGAAGCAACAGATTATACGTCGCTATTCCCGAATTGGTTGCCGTCATGCAACTTCACAGCCCTGAAAGAACAATTGAACGAGAAAGTGGGCCTCGCGCTCAGGCTCGAATTCCGAAAGTCCCTTTCCTTCAAACGACCTGCGCAACGTTCTGTTATGAACCATTCCCAGAAACACAAATGCCAGCTCGGTAGGTTCTTCGCGAACAATCGTCCGCTTGTTTATTTCCTTTTTAAGAGCCGAGCCGAGAATGTCGGCTATCCCGCGAAGCCGCTGCATAATCGGTACAAGGCCCACCTCGAGTTGCATCCGGTTCAACTCGCGAGCGAGGATTCGTTGCAGGTCTTCATTCTTCTTGTGATACTCCATCGTTTGGGTTGCATATCGCAGAAACCGTTCACGCAACGATCCCCCGCCCTCCATAGCCACTTCCGCGATCCGTGCGAGATCGTCAAGCATTGCCGATACAATCTCCCGAAACAGGGTTTCTTTGCTGTCGAAGTAATTGTACAATGTCCCCTTCGCGAATTCTGCTTTTGCAGCGATCTCATCTAATGTTGCATGATCGTAGCCTTTTTGGGCAAATACTTGGCGGGCAGCGTTGACAATCTCTTGACGCTTCGCCAGACGTTCACGCTCTTTTCTCAGCAATGGCTGTTGGGCTAAACTCATCATCACTTACCCTTGATGTCGTAATGAGGAAGTCATGCAGTGAATCGACGGTACACTAATTGGACTCATTGGTCATAAGTTATACTGAATCGTCACGGGAAGCAAGTAGATGTCAAAAAAAAGTCACGCCTCGGCGTGACTGTTGAAGGATTCTACAGCTACGTTACACGACGCTATTCGCTATCATACTTGATTACTGAAAATACGTCGTATGCCTGAAGTCGTTCACGAGCATTGAGAAACGACAACTCGATCAGGAAGCCGAGACTCACAATCGTTGCTCCAAGCCGTTCCACCAATTTTGCTGTAGCCAGTATCGTCCCCCCCGTTGCAAGCAAATCATCAACAATAAGAACACGATCCTCGGAGGAAATTCCATCCTTATGAATTTCGACGGCATCGGTTCCGTATTCCAGTTTGTATTCCTCACGGATTATCTCTGCCGGCAGTTTTTTCGGTTTGCGGACGGGGACGAAACCTGCGCCAAGGGTGTACGCAAGCGGTGCCCCGAAAATGAAGCCTCGTGATTCAACGCTAACGACTTTGGAGATTTCCTTTGAGCGATAGTGTTCGTGCAGAATATCAATTGCCCGGTTGAAGGCAACGCGATCCTTGAGCAGAGTTGTGATGTCACGAAAGACAATCCCCTTCTTCGGAAAGTCAGGGATGCTTCTGATGGATGCGATGAGATCCGGATTCCTTACCATTGTAATTTTTCCTTATTGAGAAAAGCCGCAATCCCCTCTTTGCAATCAGGAGTCATGCGGGCGGCAGCGTTCATGTTTGCAGCGAAATCAAGGGCTTCCATGAGGTTCAATCCATGCAGCTTTGACAGCATCTCCTTGCATAATCCCATTGCAAGAAGGCTGTTGTTCTGCAAAAGGTCACTCACTAATTTCTCTATCGTTTGTTCAAAAACAGCAGCCGGAACAACGATGTTTACCAGACCGATTGTTGCTGCTTCATTTGCAGAAATCATGTTTCCGCGCAGAACCAATTCTCGTGCCTTCCCCTCGCCTACGCGCTTGATGAGAAAAATCATCACAACCGCAGGTATAAACCCGATTCGCACTTCCGTATAACCGAACGATGCATTTTCCTCAGTTGCTATCACGATGTCGCAGACGCTCGCGAGTCCGCAGCCTCCTGCAAGTGCCGGTCCGTGAACGGCGGCAATCACAGGCTTTCTGAGTTCGTAGATTGTTTTGAAGAGATGCGTAAGTTTGTTCGAGTCTGCGCGGTTTTCTTCGAGATCATACTTTGCTATCCTGCTGAGGTACTCAAGGTCAGCCCCGGCGCAGAATGCGGGTCCCGCCCCACGCACAATGATCACCTTCACGTTCTGGTCGCGTGCAGCATGCTGAAAAGCAGTGCCAAGCTCGCCAACCATCGCATCGTCCAACGCGTTCCGTTTCTCCGGACGGTTCAACGTGATTGTTGCTTTTCGATTGGATGTTTCGTAGAGAAGTCGGGAGAATTGCATGGCTCAAAATAGGAAGAAGCCGTTGCAAAAACAAGAAATTGGCGACTCTCCGCTCTCCCTTTTGATTTGCCGCACTCGTCTATCCAAACAGCGTATGGAAGAATCCCGCCAGAAATATGAAGAAGAAGATTGAAATCCCGAGCCCGAACGCATACATGATGAGCATAGCGCGAGCCCAATTCTGCTTGTTCACATTTGTGTTATTGTCAACCGCCCACACAATCAGGAATATGAATCCGACACGTGGAATGATCTGGATTGGTAGATTGACCACCCACGCCTTCAGCGACATAGGAGATGTATCGGACTGGTTGGTGAGCGGCGAGAACGAATTGGCCGACGGAACGGAACTATGATGTTCCGGATTCATGACTTCTCCTGATTGTTAAACAATTCTCTAACTCTAACGATGGAAAGGAGTTGCCGGAGAAGCTATCATTCTAAAAACTAAAAATGAAAATTGACACATTTCTGCACTTGCATTCAACACATGTTCCGATGTATAATGAGAATAGCAACAATGTGGAGCTTTGAATGAGATACAATGCGGGCATTTCCCGTCTTCAGAAAGACCCCCGATACCACGACGCAAAGGATGCGCTGTGGAGTATTCTTCACCATCGGGTTCCGTCAGACGCAACGCTTGCGCGGGTGTTCGGGACGGAGAAATCGCGATACGTGAGGCATCTGGTTGGAGATTTTATTACGAAGAATCCGCATACGGGAAAGAAACCGCGGGCACATGACAATGCAGCGCCGACTGAGATCGGCGACAAGCGATTCGACCTTGAGAAGAAAGAATCATACCAACGCAGTCAACTGCGACTGCTGCAATGGCAGGTTCCCGATCTGTCGGATCTCACGGACTTGTACGGCACGTACGCGCAAACCGTCCGGAAGGTTTTTCAACTGTTCCTCGATACCGGACTCAAGCGAAAATGCGGTATTTCAACGGCTGCGCATCTTAACAGAGTAGGCGCGTTAACCGGTGCGATGGGAATTGATGATGATACCACCCGGCGCTACAGCGCCATCGGCGCATTGCATGATTGTATTGAGGATCTTCTCAACCGCGTACGGAACGCGAAAGGCAGAGTTTACGGTCTCTCGGGATATGACAAGTTTGTTGATGTGCATCTTCCGGCAGAACTACAAACCTCCGTTGTTCAGCTCACGAATCACTACGATCTGATCCTCGAGCATATCCACACCGACCTTACACGTAACGAGCGGCTGTTTTCCCAGAAGACAGTTCTTCTGTTTCTCGAGAAAATGATGCGACGCGGCTTGCCTGAGTTGGTCAGCTACGTATCACGCATGCACGACGTTCTTTCAAAGGTTGATCCGGACAAGAGCTTTGCGGAATCGGCAAAATGGGTTCTGTACAAGGAGTTGTATATTCACGACATGGCGCAAACGACACATCAAATTAGCAACTACCGGACGTACGAGATAAAGGCGATTGACCTGTCGGACAACGCCCACGGCAGGGACGCCCTGGCAATGTCGGGCAGGATCAAAAACTTGATCAAGATGGATATGTGGGCGCGGGAAGGCTATGCTCTCAAGTCCTCCTGGCGGCCATTGAATAATCACATCGCCGAACTCGAAGAAGATGCCCTTGTTCATGCGGAACATCTTCTGATTCGTGATTTTCTCGAAGGTGCCTCAACCCTGGACTTCGTCAGCTCCGCACTCATCAAAATCAACGACCTCTCCCCTGTGTTCTATGTTGACGACATTCCTTAGTCGTCGAAGCAAAAGAAAGCCGTCATGCAGGTACTATGCATGACGGCAAGATTTAACAAACGGGCTCTTCCGGACAATCAACAATCAAAATACAGCCCGAATTCGTAGGGATGTGGCCGCAGCGCCATTGCTTTGACCTCCTTCTCCATCTTGTACGTTATCCACGTTTCGATAACGTCATTCGTAAACACGTCGCCACGAAGCAGAAAATCGTGATCACGTTCAAGGGCCTTGATAGCCTGTTCAAGGGAGCCCGGCGTTGATGGCACATTCTTCAATTCTTCCGGTGCAAGGTCGTAGATATCCTTGTCAAGAGGCTCTCCCGGATCTATCTTGTTGATAATGCCGTCAAGTCCCGCCAGCAACATTGCGGCAAATTGCAGGTACGGATTTCCCGACGCATCCGGACACCGGAACTCAATTCGCTTCGATTTCGGGCTTGAGGAATACATCGGGATACGAACTGAAGCGCTGCGGTTGCGCTGGGAATACGCAAGGTTCACCGGCGCCTCAAATCCCGGCACAAGACGCTTGTACGAATTGGTTGTCGGGTTGGTGAATGCACACAATGCCGGCGCATGTTTCAATAGGCCGCCAATATAGTACAAGGCCATTTCGCTGAGGTTTGCATACCCGTTTCCGTAGAACAACGGCTTGCCGCCTTTCCACAAACTCTGATGCACGTGCATTCCCGATCCGTTGTCTCCAAAAATCGGCTTTGGCATGAACGTAGCAGTTTTGCCTCGTGCTACGGCCGTATTCTTGATGATGTACTTGAACATCATCATATCATCGGCATGTTTCAAAAGTGAGGCAAACTTCAAATCAATCTCCGCTTGTCCGCCGCTTGCCACTTCGTGATGCTGTGTTTCGACATCAAGCCCCACCCCCATCATGTTCAATACCATTTCATTGCGAAGATCCATCAGATGATCTGTAGGCGGGGCGGGATAGTATCCTTCCTTGTGACGCGGTTTGTAGCCGAGGTTGGGCATTTCGTCACGACCAGAGTTCCAACGTCCCTCAATCGAATCCACATGGTAGTAACTGCTGTGTCCTTGTGTGTCGAAGCGGATATCATCAAAGATGAAGAACTCGGCCTCAGCACCCATGAATGCCGTGTCAGCAATACCTGTTGACTGCAAATACTGCTCTGCTTTGTGTGCAATACCTCGGGCGCAACGGCTGAAGCGCTCTTTCGTCAGCGGATCGAAAATCTCGCAAATGAAACTGACTGTCTTCACCTGTACAAACGGATCGATGATGGCAGTTTTCGGGTCCGGCATCATCAACATATCGCTTTCGTTGATTGCTTTGAAGCCGCGGATCGACGAGCCGTCAAATCCGAATCCGTCCTGAAACGATGATTCTTCCAGCCGATGAACAGGCACTGTCACGTGCTGCCATACCCCGAGAAGATCAACGAATTTGAGATCGACCATTTGCACGTCATTGTCCTTGATCATCTTGAAGACGTTGGCAGTTGCCGATGCACCTTTCTTAGCCATGAGTTTCCCCGCTTGTTAGTAAATGATTGAATGGTTATGAAGCTACTGTTATAAGTAATCTCGGATCATCGTACCTGAATGCTATTTGCCGGCTTCGGCCTTCACGTAGAATGTCTCTTTTGCAGTCGAAAGAACGAGGCTTGTCCGCGTGCTGACGACTCCGTTCCATGCCTGAATCTTCGCAAGAAGTTTTTCAAGAGACTCAGTGTTCTTTGTTCTGATTTTCAGAAGATGCGATCCTTCTCCTGTTATGGCATGACACTCCAGAATGTCATCCACGTGTCGCGCATGATCAAGAAAAGCATTGAAATGCTTTGATGAATCGACTCGCACAAAAATGAAGGCGGTAATATCCCTCCCCAACTTCTTATGATCGACAGTCGCGACATATCCGGTAATAACGCCGTTTTCCTCGAGTTTCTTCAGTCTGTCGCTGACAGCGGGAAGCGACAGACCGACAGCCTCGGCGAGATCGTTCCGCTTTGTTCTCCCGCTCTTCTGAAGAATATCAATCAGCTTTGCATCAACATCATCACAAATGAAGGTTGGCAAGACACATAACCTCAGTTGTTAAGGTATATTAGAATTGATGGCTTCAAATATAAGGCGTGAATATCTCTTTGTCAAGTCTTTTTTTAGACTCGTGACGCAGAATAAACAGAATCAGAGCTGTAGCCGCGTAAACACAATGCGGAAGGGATATAGGGGAAGGGCCGGTGCGTTATGAGCGAACCTACCTGGGAAGTTGTCCGTGCGCGGATGCCCCGCACTTGGTAAGCATCAGGCGGACTTTCATCCTTCCTTTTCCTTTGAGGATGCATTCCTACCGAGCAGATAGCCTGCAATTGTTCCGAACAAACCCATTGCGGGAGCAATTTGGTCATTGCTGTAACCTGCAGTAATCAAGAACAACGTTGACCCGATAATGATCGTGACGAGGATCCCACGATACGACATATCAGGGTTGAGAACTTTCGTGCGAATCAACCACACCTGGCCTATCATCATGATCAGCGTGAATCCCAGAACTATCACCGACAGCCAGAACTCGAAACTCGACATCGGGTCGGGACCCTCGCGTACGGGAACCTGCTTGCTTGTCGGCGGCGACAATATCTCTCCTCCACTGCTGTCGTTGCCTGTGTCTTTCAATACAGAGCTTGTCTGCCCGGCAACTGTTTCTGTCGGGGATTGTCGTTTCGGCGACATTGTGACTGTGTCCGTCCGCGCCAGCCGCTCCGGCATCATTTGCGCCGACGTTACGACCGGCAAGAACAGCGCGTACAAAAGAATACTTCGCATCGCAGTTACTCCTTAAGTGGCACATGGGCGAGTATGCTTCTCACGTGCGGTTATCTAAGGATTTTTCCCTTTACCTACAAACATCTATTGGGGAATAGGCCTGACCGCGTCATGTTGATTCTTCCTTGCCTCCCATTCCCTCTTGAGCATGGCGAATTGGAGTTCACTTCCCCATTTCCCTTTGAAGAAGATATTCTCGACAAAATGGCCTTCCTGCCTGAACCCCAGGCTTTGCAGGAGTCGGATTGATGCAGCGTTCTCTGCGTCCACTGTTTCAACTACGCGATGAATCTGTTGTGTGCCAAACAAAAAGGAGAGGATGCCGTTCAGAGCCTCTTTGGCGTGTCCCTTTCGTTGCTCGCGGTGGGAGATTGTGATCCCGATTTCAGCGATTCTTGTATCCTGTTCATTGAGTCGGATTGCGCAATCGCCAACGAGCTTGCCCGTTTCCTTGTTCTCAATCCCGTATTGAACCCAGTCACCTGCAACACCGAATTGTTTGTCACGCTGGCCCTCGATGAACTCAGCGGCCTGTGCAAGAGTCATTACATCGAAGGTTTGATACTTTGTTACTTCGGGATTTGAACGGTAGCTGTGAAAATCGGCCAGATCTCCGGGTCTGAGATTTCTTATGCTGAGTCTTGAAGTGGTAATGTTCATCGTCTGCATCGGGGTGAAAGTGGATATCGAAACATAATAGCAGGCTAATCAATTCTTGAAATCAAGCCTGCCGATAAGATATTGTGAATACCAATCCTTCTGCTCGATTTGGTGATTCGCCTGTAGCACAAAACAGACGTACTGGTTGCCATTCACCTCGAAGAATATATGCTTCTTCTTGACAACCTCCCGGTCAGTGCAATCGTCGCACGCAGGTTCATTCGTAGCCACGGTGCGGATATGAAAAGAGCCCCCTTCAACAACCACCTTGAACGGATATTTGCCCGTCCTGAACTCGCGAGGATTTCCGTACGGATACAACATGACAATGTCAGGTTCATGAATTTGTGTCGGCTTCCTGCTCAGTGCGGTGTCTACGAAACCCAAAACAAAGTTCCCTTTCTTGATAAGAAACCTGCTCCCTCTCTCCAGCTCCAGGCTGTATTCGTTGTTTCGTAGAGTCTCGTAATCGCCCGGCGAAATCTGGAACGAATCCCGCATTCCGGTGCTGCTCATAATGGTCACTGTATCGGGATTGCCGTTGTCCATCCTGACCGGATACCAGCGCGTCCGCTGCGGCATCGAAACAACAACACTCTCCTGCTGGACAAACACTTGTGTATTCAGAAACCAAATCGATGCAATAATGAATGCAGCCGATCCGCCAAGCTTCAGGAACCCCATGCGAAAACTTGTTTCTTGTGCAATGCCACCGAGGAATCTGTAGACAATGCATGAAAGGGCAAATGCGGCAAAGAAGGCGCTCAGAGGTTTACCGCCATCCTGAAAGAAAAAAATCGAGCATCCGATTAGTCCGACCGTAATCAAGGTGACGAGGACTATGTCCTCGAGGTTCTTTTTGTCAACCGGCATGTCAGTTGCTGTTCCGGAATGTGAATGATAGAAAGCTTAGGCTTGTTTGAGGGCTCATAAGGCTCTTGAATACGGTGCAAATGAGACAAAAACCCGACGCAGAGTCAAGTGGTAGGTCATCATTTGGGTATTTGAACGAGTATAGTGGATCGCCGGGAGTTGGAGATGGTGTGTAGGAACGAGCGAATTCATGCTCCAAATATTCGTGGATACTCCAACGCACATTGTTGAGCAATTCAGCCATCGTTGTACTGTGATATTCAAAAATGTCGTGTTGAAATCGTCCTTGGAAGTCTTCAAGAGCCTGCAATCCATCCAACCGAGAGACTTCAATGCCGTTTTCAGCGAGGAGTTCTGTGAGACTCTTCGCAACTCTGGTCAGGCGAGAAAGATTGTGTTTCGAGATATTGCCACAAATTGTGGTGAACCGCCCTCGCTGTAACTTTAGTGTTGTGTTGATCTCAATGCTCGGGAACCATACTTCCACTTGAATGATTGATTCCAGCCAGTCTTTGAGTCTTGTGACATCCGGGAGAAGTTTATTTTGATTCTTGGAGCTATTGAGCTTGGGTGCCTGAGCCGTCTTGTGCAATGCGTCGATCAGTGATCCGTTGACGCCGAGAAGGGATGAATCGACGCGTTCAAGAAGGTCGGCAAATAGCACGTTGAAAAGCTCCCGTCGTGCGGGAGAAACCAACGTTGCTTGGATCTGAACGTTCCCTTCAGACAATTTCAGCATTTCGCGATTGACCATCGATTGAAGAGACTGAACAACGAACTGCAAGATGATAGCTTCTCTTTCAATCTCGTTGAAACCAGATGAATCGGGCGCTGGAAGCATGTCAAGATCGATAAACTCCGAATGCAATGATCGTCAAGGTGTGCCGCAAAGCGCATGTCAAACAGAATCTTTGCTTTCGCCTAACGGCTCGGCAAACAACGCCGCCGTTTTGCGAACTATCAAATGACAAATTTCTCGTGAGCAAAACGGTGGAACGAGCAAAACGTGCGAATCGTTCATAGGAAGCAGTGACTGAACCGGCACGAGGGTTATCATGCCCCAGCGTGTCCTTGATCAGGTTGGCAACGTAGTTGAAGGCAAGGTGCGCGCTCATGAAGGGCTCATCCGTAAGATAGAAATTCTCGTGCAGGGGATATTCTGCATCTGCGCCAAATGTTGCCGCTTCCTGCTTAATGGAGCTGTCAAGCAGACCGGCAAATAAATAGTGGCGTGCGAGCGAATCCTCTACAATGACTTTGTCCAGATATGTGGTAACATGCCCATACCAGTACACTTGCAAATCAATGCCGCCGCATGGGGCGGCATTTGAACTTAGGACACCACCAGAAAGGAATGGAGATGGAGGCTCCGCTCCCGGATTTTGAACCGGGTATGAAACGTTGAACGGCAGAGTGAACTCCTTGTAAACTCCCGCACTGTCAAAATCGCCGGCAAGGAGTATCTGGTCAGCCAGTATCTGGGCGTTGCCTTTGCATTGCACAATACAATGCGCGACCGTATCGCCCGCCGAAAATGGTTGATCTATTTTGAGCCTGAATGTTGCCCACCAATCGGTTTGTTTGTAATGATACTCGTTGTCCGGCACTGCAGATTTGACCATGAAACCCGCGGAATCAGGTGGAGTTAGAAAACGTGCTGAGTCTCCGTCTGGGTGCAAAGTGGGATGTTTGTATTTGAAGTACTCTCTAATCTGTTCGGGCTGGGAATCTTGCTCTGCTTGATACACAAGCTTCTGGCCGGAAGACGCGTGATTAAGAAATGCCCGTTGATTGATTATCCTCAACCCTGTCGGATTGTGCAAAAAGGTCGAGTCTTCGAAAGGAGAGCCAAACCCCGTTCGTCCTTGGACTACATTAATATGGAGAGATTGGCTCAGCTGACTGAAATTCAAATGATCAATATCGCTGAACAAATATATGCCTCGCCAAAGCGAGTCTGTTTGCGCATGTGCCGCTCCATGCAATAGAAGAGCTGCAAAAAACATGTAACCAATCAGTTTCATGACAATGCTCCCTCAAAGTTACTTGATTAGTGTGAACTTTTTTGTGAGCGACTGTGTGCTTCCATCTGATGTTCTTGCCGTGAGCCGATACAGATAGACGCCGCTTGCAAGCGCGGTACCGTCAAACGTTGCCTTGTAGACCCCCGGCTGTTGTTCTCCTTCGCGAAGCGTGTAATGCTTCAACGGAAAATGGACTTTTGGGGTAGCGTGATTTGTGAACGATGTTCATGACGTTGTAGTTCCAGACTGCCGCCGTCGCCTGCAAAGC